>MDTB01031257.1_pt1 | contig 15277 bp, 17 predicted proteins | sample 811161 | NCBI WGS metagenome assembly MDTB01 (sample SAMN05326650, study PRJNA326480) | marine metagenome | isolation source: seawater | place: Mediterranean Sea | collected 2009 | reverse complement strand
TGTCTACTAGCTGAATCAAAAGATCCACTTAACTGGGTTTCAGCAACAATAAATTCATCATAACTTCGCAATTCAAAAGGAATGTCAGAAAAAATCATATCAAATTTAGGTTCCTCAATCGCCATAGTGTTTGTTGAGCAAAATGCTATTAGTAATACAAAGAAATAAAATAAAAATCTCTTTAAATTAATTAAGCAACGTGCAATTTGGCTCACAAGTCCCTTCAAAAAAAACATGATTAAATTAAAAGGTTCGTTATTTATAATAAGAAAACTTTTTGACAATTTTTTTTTTAATACGTTCATAAGCTTTTTGTTCATTAAAAAAGTAATCAGTACCAAATTGAAAAAAAATCAAAGTTTTTTATAAATTAGGTTTGATTGTTTCTAAACGCTACATAGTCTTCCACTGTGTCAATATCAATTGTTTCACTGTGAAGAGTCACTACATTGATTTCATTTTGGTTGTTATTTAAAAAAAACCTCGCACCATTATCACCTTTAAATCTTTCCAAATGTTCAAAATAATTAAGTGGGAAAATCGCTGGAACACCAATATTATGTTGATATTTAGTTGCTGTAATTTTCACTCCGTCAAAACTATTTAACAATATAGAATAATCGTTTGAGGTCAACTTTATCTGATCAGCAAGTGCTATCAATACAGAAGTATATTCTTTATTTGCAGTAATTTTATTTATTCCTGCTGAAATAGAGGAAGACATACCATCTTCCCAATGTTCATTGATAATTATATTTGCATAATTAATAATAACAGGTTGGATTTTCTCTTTGAAAGCTCCCAAGACTACAAACAAATCAGAGTGAAAAATTTTTTTTAACTCCTTAAGTTTTTTTAAAAGCATTGGTTGATTGTTTATTGGTGCAAGTTGCTTGATAGATCCGAATCTTGAGCTCTCCCCAGCAGCTAAAACCAAACAAGCGATGTTATGGTTATTATTAATTTTCACTGGGTTCTATCCTTTTTTCCAACACACCATGACACTCAGCCAACATAGAAAGTGCTATGCTTTCTGGTAATTGTCCTCCAATATCAAGTCCAGCAGGCGAGGAGATTGGATGTCTCAAAAGCCCTTTTGTTAAACCCGCAATTTTAACCACTTCACTCAATCGATGCTTCGGACCGAGCATTGATACAAATTTTAAGTTATGAGACTGGATTTTATGCAAACAATTTGCATCAATAGACAAACTATGAGACATGATGAATATTGCATCTACCTTTTTTTTTATAACATGTTCAGAAAATTCATCATCAAGTTTTCTCAGAATAAAATCAGCATTTGGAAAGTGCTCTTTTCTAGCGTTAGCGATTCTTGGATCAACAACCGTTATCAACCAACCTAATTCTTTAGCAATTTTTACAACAGGACGGGAGTCAATTCCTCCACCAACGATCAACAAGTGAGGCAGAGGAGTTATTTTTGAAATTAGCCAATCACCATCTTCACGTTTTTCGATTTTACTAGTTTTTACAATAGAGCTATCACAAATTTGGAAAAATGATTTATTACTGGATATTTTCTGATGGTAAACACCCTCCTGCCTATTTTCCATTGCTTTTAAGATTTCAGATAAATCTAAATCGTTATTTGAAGTTATTAGTTGAAGCATTATGTATACTTTCCCACCACATCCAAGACCATATTGAAATGCCAAATCATCTTCATCATTACTGTCATAAACTAAAGATATTGTCTCAGTTGTTTGCATGACCTTTTTCGAATTTAAAACAATATCGGACTCCAAGCCCCCGCCACTTAGTAAACCATATTGTTGTCCAAGTCCATTAATTAACATAAAAGATCCCGGTTTTCTGTAAGCTGAGCCCTCAGTTTTAAATACTGTACCAAGCACCCACTGAGTTGTGTCTTTGGAATTAAACCACGTATTTAGTAAACATGAAAAGTGGTTGGACATTCTTTGAACTTATAAATTTAAATTTATTTACACAAGTTCCAACCAAGTATTTATACAAGTTCCAACCCAGATTTGGACAATGGAAACTCAGTAACTCTTTTACCAGTTACTGCAAAAATAGCATTGGCAACTGCAGGTCCAACAATCGGAGTTCCAGGTTCACCTAAACCACCTGGCTTTTCAGAAGAATCTACTATTTTTACTTCAACCTCAGGCATCTGCGACATTCTCAGTGTTGGATAATTTGGAAAGTTGTCTTGTTCAACTTCCCCATCCTTGAATGTTATCTCACTATGAGCAATAGCACTCAGACCGTACCCCATACCCCCTTCAAGCTGAGCTCTAATTATGTCAGGGTTAATTGCCACACCACAATCTATTGCAACATATAGCTTGTCGACATGAATTTGATCGCCATCAGCTGTTACATCAGCAACTACGGCGAGGAAAGTTCCAAAAGTAAAACTTGATGCAAATCCCCTTTTTTGTCCCGATTGCCACCTAGACATGTCACGGGCGATTTTGATAACATTAGCAAAACGAAGCTGCTTGGATGTACCATTTTTTAACAAGGAAAGTCTTAGCTCAACTGGATCTTTACCACCTTTATGCGCAGCCATGTCAATCAAAGATTCCATTGCAAGTACGTTTTGAGTGTGCCCTACAGCTCGCCACCATAAAACTGGTATGGGACTTAAAAAATCAGAATGACCAACCGCAATATTTGGAATGTCATAGATGGAATCAGAAATGCTTTCTACAGACCAATGATCTACTCCATCTTTAACAAAAGATGACTCAAATGGGCCTCCTTTTGCAATTGACTTTACAGCCGTTCTATGATTCCAAGCGATAATATTTCCATCTTTGTCCAACCCAACTATAGCTTTTTGCGCAGCCATTGGTCTATACCATCCACCCTTTACATCATCTTCTCTGCTCCAAACTAATTTAACTGGAGTTTTTCTTCCAAGTAGATCAAATGCTAATGCAGCTTCGACATGATAATCACAGTTTGGTGTAACTCTTCTGCCGAAAGAACCACCTGCAAAATAGGTTTTAATTTGTATCTGCTCCGGTTTAATTTTGAGGATTGAAGCCAAAGTTCCCTGAACAAGAGTTGGAATCTGACAACCATCATGAATCAATATTCCATTTCTTGTTGGCTCTATCACACAATTTACAGGCTCCATTGGTGAGTGTGCTAAGAAAGGAACCAAAAATTCCACTTCTACAAACTTTTCAGCTGTCTTTAATTTCTCGTTTGCCTGCTCAGTTGTATAACCTTTCTTTGCCTGATATGCAGGCTCTTTATTTATGAGTTCTTTGTGAGCCGCAACAATCTCATGGCTACTCCTTGTCTCAGCTTTGGAAAAATCCCAGCTAGTAGTAATCTTATTTCTAGCTTGAGAAAGCGCCCAAGTATTTTTTCCAAAAACTGCAACCCCAGCTTTATTAGGAAGTGCCTTCGCATCAATAAAACCAGGCGAATCTTTAGCACCAGATGCATCAAAAGATTTTAACGATCCACCAAACTTCGGACTCCTGATTATTGCAACATAAACCATTCCAGGTACTTTTACATCGGAAGAGTAAATTGCTCTGCCAGTTGTCTTGTCAAAGTTATCTTTTCTGTTTAAATTTGGATTGCCAATTAACTTAAAATCATTAGAATCTTTTAACTTGGGGTTTTCAGATGGCTGAATACTAGAGGCTTCATCTATAAACTCACCAAAATGAGCTCTATTCCCATTTGCAGACAAATAACCATCAGAAACCTTCACAGAACTTTCCGAAACGCCCCACTTATTCGCAGCCGCCTTAACTAAAACTTCACGTGCAGCTGCTCCAGCCTCTCGATACTGGAAAAAAGAATTTGGCATAGCTGTTGAACCACCAGTTCCTTGAACCCCAAAAAGTAGGTTTTTATATTTGGTAGCATCCGCCGGAGCAAATTCAACTTTGGTGGTTAACCAATTAGCATCCAACTCCTCAGCAACAAGGGTAGTTAATCCTGTTGTTGTTCCCTGACCCATTTCAAAATGCTTTGAAACTACAGTTACAATACCGTTTTTATCAATCTTTACAAAAGGATTAAAAATAACATCTTTAGAAATAGAACTGGTTGCAGCCAATAAACCGTTGGAGTTTAAACCTATAAAAAGCACCGAAGTTCCAATAGAACTTTTCTTTAAAAAATTGCGTCTTGACTCAGATAATATAGTCATTTTATGCCTCCAATTTTTTAGAGGCGTGTTTAACAGCATCTTTAATTCTCACATAACACATGCACCTGCAAGCGTTACCTGCCATAGAATTCTCAATTTCTTTATCAGACGGGGATGGGTTTTTTTCAAGTAACGCAACTGCTGTCATAATCTGACCTGATTGGCAATAGCCACATTGAACAACATTGTTTTGAACCCAAGATTCTCGAACAACAGAAGCAACTTTATTATTAATTCCTTCAATTGTGGTGATTTTTTTGTTTGAAACCTGATCAATTCTTAATTGACAAGATTTGACAGCGGCACCATTAAGGTGAACTGTGCAATTACCACAAGAGGCTACACCACATCCAAACTTAGTTCCGGTTAGTCCAATTTCGTCTCTTAGAGCCCAAACCAAAGGTGTATCCGGTTCAGCGTCGACATATTCTTTTTTACCATTGATATCAAGTTGGTATCGCATCAATTTTCCCCAAAAAAAAGATTGTTAACTGTAAAATGTGATTAGTATGTGTAAATATTTAATTTATACACATTACTATAAAATATACTTAACAAAGTTTTAAAAGTAAACTAGGTACTTGAAAGTAACTACATTTCATATGAAAAAAGATAAACCTAATGTTTTTATCGAAAAATGTCCATCCAGAGATGTAATCTCAAGGTTGAGTGGAAAATGGTCAATATTAATACTGTCATTACTCAAAGAAAAACCCCTAAGGTTTAATGAAATAAAACATCAGATTCAAGGAATTTCTCAAAAAGTTTTAACAGAAAATTTACGAAGTTTAGAGAGAGACGGCTTAGTAAATAGAAGAGTCTTCACTCAAACACCACTAAAGGTTGAGTATAATACCACTAGAAACTCAAATGATTTGTTGACAATTATTAAATCTTTGACAGATTGGGCCGAAAAAAATTGCAAAGCATTAGAGCTTCAAAACGAAATTCACGACAAAAAATAAAGTTACAAAATTAATCTTTTTCTAGATCAAGTTTACGTAGCACTTAATAAATCATTCAATCAAAAAAGGTGGCAGCTTTTCAAAAAAAAAATCACCCTCAATTAAATAATCTCACATACATTCGGAATTGAATTGACATTTTCTGTCACATAAGTAGTAACATTAATCATGATAGGTTGGTCTAACTTAACTATAAAACTGGAAATCGTTTGGGATTATATTTTTGGTGGGTAAACTTAACCCACACTCTCATTAAAAAAATTTACGGTGTCTCTGAAGATACCAATAAAGTTCCTGAATCGACCGATAAAAAGTCAGAAAAATAAAAAGATTTAATTATTTTCACTTTTTGGAGGAACATATGTACACAAAAAATTATGTAATATATCTTCAAATTTATCAGCATTTAAATCTCTCCACATTTTAACCGATCTGTTTTGATTGATACGGTTATCCATACTTTCATCTCTTTTGATCCATGTTTGACTTATATTTCTCAAAAGAGTGTTAGAGCAATCTGCTTCTTCAAGAGAGTAAATTAGAGTGAATTTACTTGAGTAATCATTAAATTTAATTATGGTCCATACGCGAGGGTGTTGTCTCCAAGTAAATGTTTCTGGTATGTACAAAAACTCTATATCATTCTCTGATCCATAAATTTCGTATGTAGCATTTGCATTAGAAAAACAAAAAGGCAATAGTCCAAAAAACAACAATATCAAAGTAAATTTAAAATACCACTTATTAATTAGTTTATTTTTAATCACAATTTTTTGTTAATTTAAGAATATTTTTTTTGAAAAGAAAAGCGTGTTCGAACTTTAAAAAGTAATAAAATTGAAAAATTAAGTTTAGTTTTAATCATTTTATTTTACTTCTGATGATTTCAATTATTTTCTTGAACAAGAAAATGAAAAAGCGTTGCTTGATTAATATAAAAATGGTGCGGGAAAAAACATGTAAGGTCCTTTTAAATTTTTAATGAAGAATTAAATAATTTGTAGTACTAAATAAATAATAACTGTTATAAAAAATGTTGTTCCTAAAAGAGCAAAGAACATTGTTTTAATCCAATCATCGAAAAGTGCTTCTATTAATTGCTTTGTGTCTGCAAAACCCATAAAAATTGCAGATATTATTAATGACCAAGGGAAGAAAGCTGTTACAACAGTTGATAAAACAAAAAACTGCTTCCAATTAAGTTCTAAAAATCTATTTTCTTTTTTTTTAACTTGCATAGGTAACCTAATAGTAACTACATAAGAATTTTAAACTGTAACAAAATAATTCTTCAATAGTGAAATATAATCTAGTATTTGTATCAACGAATTGTTAATATAATTTGGATAATTACAAATTTAATATTCCAGGAAAAATTAGTTTACTAATAAAATATTAATATAACATTGGAGACTTTAAAATGAATGACTTGACTGTTGCCAAAAATTTTGGTGGGATTAAATCCTTAGGAATTATAAAAGATACTTACGATAATTTTATTGGTGGTAAGTGGGTTGCACCTTTAAATGGAAAATATTTTGACAATCCAACCCCAATCACTGGTGCAACACTTTGCAAAGTAGCTCGCTCTAATGAAGCTGATATTAATTTAGCACTTGACTCTGCCCATGCAGCAAGAGAGAAATGGGGCGCAACGCCTGTTACAGAAAGGGCTAGAGTTTTAGAAAAAATTGCTGACCGTCTTGAAGAAAATTTAGAAAGATTAGCTTTAGTAGAAACCTGGGATAATGGAAAACCAATCAGAGAAACCACTGCAGCAGATATGCCTCTCGCAGTTGAACACTTTCGCTATTTTGCAGCTTGTATTCGAAGTCAGGAAGGAGGTCTTTCAGAAATTGACGAAAGGACAATTGCATACCATTATCATGAACCAATAGGAGTAGTTGGACAGATAATACCTTGGAATTTTCCTTTGTTAATGGCTGTTTGGAAAATAGCTCCAGCGCTAGCAGCTGGGAATTGTATAGTTTTGAAACCAGCAGAACAGACTCCTGTATCAATAATGTATTTCATAGAGCTTATTGCGGACTTATTACCTGAAGGGGTACTTAATGTTGTAAATGGCTTTGGCGTTGAAGCAGGCAAGCCCTTAGCATCAAGTACTAGAATTGGAAAAATTGCATTTACAGGGGAAACCACTACAGGCCGGCTAATTATGCAATACGCTTCGCAAAATATTATCCCAGTTACTTTGGAACTTGGAGGAAAGTCACCTAATATTTTCTTTTCTGACGTACTTCGCGAAAATGATGATTTTTTTGATAAATGTTTAGAAGGTTTCGCGATGTTTGCTCTAAATCAGGGAGAAGTATGTACATGCCCATCACGTGCTTTAATTCAAGAGTCGATTTATGACGAGTTTATGGAGAGAGCCATTAACAGGGTTAAAAAAATTACTCAAGGTGATCCTTTAGATCCTAACACTATGGTTGGAGCACAGGCATCAAGTGAACAATTTGAGAAGATCCTTTCATATCTAGATATTGGAAAAAAAGAGGGAGCCAAGTGTCCTATTGGAGGAGAAGCACTCAAACTTGAAGGCGAACTATCTGGCGGCTACTATATAAAACCAACTGTATTTGAAGGCCATAATAAAATGAGAATTTTCCAAGAAGAAATTTTTGGACCTGTTGTTTCAGTTACTACTTTTAAAGATGAAAAAGATGCTATGGAAATAGCAAACGATACTCTTTATGGTCTAGGAGCAGCTGTATGGACACGAGATATTAATAGGGCGTATGATTTTGGAAGAGGTTTAAAAGCCGGAAGAGTGTGGACAAATTGTTACCATCTGTACCCAGCTCATGCAGCTTTCGGAGGTTATAAACAGTCTGGTATAGGAAGGGAAACTCACAAAATGATGCTTGACCACTACCAACAGACTAAAAACGTACTCGTAAGTTATAGCCCAAATGCTTTGGGCTTCTTTTGATTACATTGAAGTATGTATGGTTGATAGAGTAACCTTAACGCCAGAAGCTGGCAGATTAATTGAAATATTGAAGGTGGAACATGGAGATCTCATGTTCCACCAGTCTGGTGGTTGCTGTGATGGTAGTGCTCCAATGTGTTATCCGAAAGGTGAATTTATGACAGGCAACAGTGATGTATTGCTTGGTCATATTTCCGGTTGTCCTTTCTATATTGGTTCCAAACAATTTGAATACTGGAAACATACACAATTAATAATAGATGTTGTGAAAGGTAAAGGCGGAATGTTTTCCTTAGAAGGTCCAACTGGGTTAAGGTTTTTGACTCGATCTCGATTATTTACTGAAGAAGAATTTGAAATTTTATCTAAAGATCAAACTAAAAGTGGGTAATTAAAAAAGTATGAAATCACTTACAATTTTGAAGAAAAATAAAATATGACTTACTTTTTTTTTGGAAGATATCTCTAGTTTATAATGCATCTAAACTTTTAAAGATTTCAGTCACACAACGCGTTCAAGTATAAATTATAAAAAAATAACTGAGTCCTTAAACAAGGAATTTATAAGGATGTTGTCTAAGTTGCAGTTATATAAATTTTTATTTTTCGTTTCTATGTACGACTCTGAGCTTCTATTTACCACTCTGAAATGAAATACAAATATAAGAAGAACCTACACTTATTTTTTTTATTTTAGCAAATTCAAAAACTAAGCGTAAAAATTGTTGTCCTCACAGTATACATAACTTTTCTTGCTATACTGTATATTTATACAGTAATATGTTATTCATGTTAAATTCCTTAAAGTCCTCAGACAAACCAATTCAAATAGTTTCAAGTCCATTGGTTTTGGATGTTTGCAGTTGGAGAGTGACAGCTGGTTTTCCCTCGCCAGCAGCTGATTACACCCAACAGCAAATTGATTTAAATAATCATCTCATCCGTAATAAGGATGCCACTTATCTATTTAGAGTTAAAGGAGACTCCATGATAGAAGCTGGAATTTACGAAAATGATATTTTATTAGTTGACCGCAGTATTAACCCCAAGCACAACCACATAATACTTGCGCAACTAAATAACGAGTTTACTGTAAAAAGGCTTTATCGCCGAGGAGGGGTTGTAAAACTAATTCCTGAAAATAATATCTATCCTCCTAGATTGATTAAAGAAGAGGACGATTTAGTTGCTTGGGGAGTAGTAACTTACAATCTTCATAAATTATGTTGAATAACAGTCCACAGAAAAATATTCTGAAAAATAAGATAGAAATCAACAAACTAAAAAATTTACCAAAAACAACAGGGGTATATATATTACGTGCAGCAAATAATCTCCCCCTGTATATTGGAAAAAGTATAAACATTCGCTCTAGAGTAATGAGTCATTTGCGAAATGCAGATGAACACAAAATGATTTCTCAGACAGTACAAGTTGACTTTATTGAAACTGCCGGTGAAATTGGCGCTTTGCTACTTGAGTCAAAAATGATTAAAGAACAAAGTCCTTTATTTAATATGCGTCTTCGCCGTTTACGTACCCTATGTTCTATAGCTATAAAAAAAACAAAAAATGGCATAGTGCCTGTAATTGTTCATGATAAATCAGTTATTTTAGGAAAAACTCCTAATTTGTATGGGCTGTTTCCTTCGAAATACGCTGCAAATGGAAGGTTAAAGAAGCTAGCACAAAAACATCAGCTTTGTCAGGCCATCTTAAATTTAGAAAAAATGTCTAATCGAGGCTGCTTTGGTCTACAACTGAAAACTTGTTTAGGTGCATGTGTTGGAAAAGAGAATCGAACAATACACGACAATAGACTCATAAATGCATTAGATAATTTTCGAGTTGAAATATGGCCTTTTAATGGTCCTATTGATTTAATTGAAAAATCAGATGATTGGGTACAGCGACATCGTATTATGAATTGGTGTTACTTAGGCACCTGGTGTTCTAAAAACAAAGCCAAAATACAAGCAAATACCATCAGAAAATTTGACTTAGATTACTATAAAATTTTGGTCAAACCCATCATGCTTAACCAAAAAAAAATAGAACTTATCTATAAATGACTAAGAATTTTGCTTTAGTTGACTGCAATAACTTTTATGTTAGCTGCGAAAGAATTTTTCGGCCAGATTTAAAGGAAATACCAGTTGTTGTCTTATCCAATAATGATGGATGCGTGGTATCCCGTTCAAATGAAGCGAAAGCACTTGGAATCAGGATGGGTCAACCATGGTTTGAATGCAGAGAAATTGCAGAAAAGCATAACATATTGGCCTTAAGCTCTAACTACACACTTTATGCTGATATATCTAATAGAGTCATGAATATCTTGAGATCATATTCACCTGTATCTCAAGTTTATTCTATTGATGAGTGTTTTATAGATCTCACAGGTATTCCCAGAATACGGGAAGTTAGTTATCAGATAAGGGAACGTGTAATGAGATGGACTGGTATACCTGTTTGTGTTGGTATAGGACCTACCAAAACACTTTCGAAGCTAGCTAATTTCATAGCAAAAAAACATCCTCGATCAAAAGGTGTATTCAACTATAACGATTTGAATAAAACACAGCAAAAAAAATTATTAAACCAAATTCCTGTAGATGAAGTTTGGGGGGTTGGACGTAGTTTATCCATACACTTGAAAAAATATCATATAGTCACAGTGGAAGATTTAAAAAGGTCTCATATCCCCACTTTAAGAAAATTATTTGGCGTTCTTATGGAAAAAACTCAACGAGAGTTAAATGGGGTTGCCTGTCTCGAATTAGAAGATATAACCACTGATAAAAAACAGATTATTTCCAGTCGTTCATTCGGAAAACCAATTAAAGATATTAGTAGTCTCAAAGATGCCATGAGCATGTTCGTAACCAATGCTAGTGAAAAATTAAGATCTCAACGATCTCATGCTTCTATTGTGCAAGTATTTCTAAAAACCAACCGATTCAGAAAAGACAAAGCTCAATACATGCCTTCATTGGCAATTTCCTTGCCACAACCTACTGACGATAGTATTTTTATCAATCGTTTGAGCAGTAATCTAATAGAAAAAATTTTCAAATTAGGCTATGAATATAAAAAGGCAGGCATCATACTCAATGGAATATCCCCAATAACATTTCAGCAAACTGATTGGATAGAATCAACTTCTTCTTACAACTCAAAGTTGATGATCACAGTAGATAAATTAAATAAAAAGTTTGGTCGAGGTACTATACAAGTATCTACACAGGGACTGTATAAAAACTGGAAAATGAAGCAGGAAAGTAGATCCCCCAGTTACACTACCGATTGGAACTCCATTCCCAAGGTATAAGATGCAGTAAAAATCAAGTAATTAATAACGCTCTATAAATTACTGTTACAGTAAATATTGGACTATATAAATTTAAGCAAATGATTGAAAAGAATGAAGTTTTTCTTTTTCGGACTCTAGATTGTATAGTAGATTTCTAACTGAATCTCTCAGATGTGCATACTCCTCGAAATTCAAGCCTGTATGACAAGTTACCATTTTTTGAATTTCTGCTACTTTAGATTTAAGGTCTATTCCTCGGGAGGTTAATTTAATCGTGACAGACCTCTCATCCAGTTTTTTTCTTGTTTTTAAAATCAAATTAGATTTATGCATTCTTTTCAAAACTGGTGATAAACTGCCAGAATCAAGCTTCAATCTATTGGCGATAAATTTAACGGGAGCCTCTCTTACCTCCCACAAGACTAATAGAACTAAGTATTGAGTATAAGTAACACCATATTTCTTAAGTTCTTTATGATAAGATCTCGTAACAGAATTGCTCGCAGCATAAATTGCGAAACACAGTTGGTGGTCTAGAGTTAGATTATCAGACACTAAATTACTCCAATCTAAAGTAAAAAGTAACAATGAGCTATTCTAATCCGAAAAGAACATATAAAGAAGACAATTTGTTAATATTATTAAAATATAAAAAATTATTACAAGTTAACAAAAAGTAATATATGAAAATCAAAAAAATATTGACACTATTGTTAATAACCATCTCTTTTCTAATTTTTTTTATGCTGCAAAACTATTTGCCTAAACATACAGAATTAAATAGAGAAGATAAAAAATTAAATATCGAATCTTTAACTCTTCCAAAACGTTTGGCATTTATGTCTGGACATGTTCATGCAGGAATTGAGTTATACAAACGAAATGAATTTGCAATGGCAGCTCCTCATTTAATGCACCCTGTTTCGGAAACACATGAAGCTGAGAGAGTGAATTTGAAAAAATAGGTTTTAAAAAAAAAATTATTTGTAAGAGTTTCAAGCTCACTTGAAAATGATTTCAATCAATCGGAAATCCGGAAATTACTAGAAGATGCTGAAAAAAATCTTGATATGCTAGCCAAAAATGCTGGAGGTGACCCTACTGAGATTATTCGTTTTTTGTTGGCTATATCTCAAAAAGAGTATGAATTATCTTTCAAAAATGAAAAATTGTTGAAATTGAAGAATATCAAGATGCTTGGGGCTTTATTGAGGAATCGAAAAGACAAGCAGAAAGAATAACTGATAAAAATAAATCAAAAACCATTCTGAAAAAACTTGAAATACTTCATGAAGGTTGGAAAAGCAGACCTTTGCCAGTATCAAATCCGACAAGTCCGCTAAAAATCAAAAAATCTATTCGAGAAGTCTTAAAAAGTTTGTAAGCAATCAATTTCAAACTTGATCGAAAGTGTAATAACCCATACATTTTTTAAACCTTGATGAACACCAATTTAATATTTTAGAATTCATTAAAAAAATCAATTCCTCTTCTTCCTGTGAAATTAAAGGAATCTTTAAATTATTTCTGTTACAAACAAATAATTGACCGTTAACAAAAAAATGTCGAAATATTCTTAAAGGTATTAATATACTATTTGACTTACCACTCATAAATTGAAAGAAAAGGTCTTTATTATGTTCATCTCCAAAACCAAAGTAATCTTGAAACTGCATCTTTTCCACCAACATTATTTTTCTTAATTCATAAGACAAATCTTTATCAATAAAATAATCGTCATAACGAGCTATGGAAGTACCACACTCTGCCAGTTTGTTCTTTGAATTACCAAAAAGCTCTTTTCCAAAATAAGAGGCTGTAACCAGTAATTTTTCCAAGCATACGTATGTCAAAAAATTTTTGTATAAGAAGAAGTTTAATATAAAATTCTCTGATTCAATAGAGTTGCCCTGTGATATTATTTTTATCTTTTCTTTGATCGACTTAATCCCTTTTGCATGCATAAATTTAATACAAAAAGAATTAAAATCAGAATAAAATACGAAATAATTCACTGATTTTATCTGCTTATTTAAAAAATAATATTTTTTTTTCTCAATTAAATTATTTAGATTTGTATTGTATTTACTTAGTTCGAGGAAATCAGCTTCGAGTAAATAAGGTTCAACTACGTTTTTAGCCTTCAGGAAATGATCGTAACCATCGGGTGCTAAAAAATCTTTATATCTCTTATTGTTTCTTTCAGTTCTAATAAAGACTTCACATAAATTGCAAGTTTTTCTAATATTTCTACTGGGTTTTAACAAATCTTTTAGAAGCTCTCCAAACAAAAATGAATTCTGAGTATATTCAAAATTACTATTTTTTATTTTAATAGCATCAAATTTTTCATTTTTAATTTCTAATTCATTGAATAGTATTTTTAAAAATTCAATTGTTTTTTTGCTATCCTGCGAATAAATGTTCTTTTCGTTAATTTTTGTTAAGAAATTTTTAGTATAGAAATTTTCGTAAAAAACTGGAAAGTTGTTTTTCAAGTAAAATATATAAGAATTTATATTATTGATGGATTCTTTTAATATTGCATCCTCTGCTGATAATGTTTTTAAATAATTTAGATTTTCAAATTGTTTTGATTTTTTAACCATATTAATAGCTTACTAAAAAATTATGAATTTTTTTCGTTTATATTCTTCATCATTATCCATAAAAAAATTTGTATGTTTCTTTTTTATTCTTTACTCATTGTTTGTTATTCCCTCAGTTCACTCTAATGACCAAAATAATCTTATATTGTTTGAAGCTGATAAACTTAAATTAAAGGCAAAGATTCTTTATGATGATTTTAGATTTCCATGGTCACTAGTTTTCCTTCCAGATGGAAGGATTTTAGTAACTGAAAAACCAGGTAATCTTAGAATTATTGAAAGAGATTTTGTTGTAAATCCTAATCCAATTTCTGGTCTTCCGAGAATTAATTATGGAGGTCAGGGAGGATTATTCGATATTGCAATTCATCCAAAATATGAAAATAATAAATGGATATATTTTTCTTACAGTGGTCTTTCTAATGGAGTATGGGGAACAGAATTAGCTAGAGCAAGATTAAATAATAATACTCTCAATGACTTGCAAGTCATATTTACACTTAAGCCAAAAACAAAATCTAACTATCATTTTGGTGGGAAAATAATATTTGATGACGATATGTACATCTACCTTTCGACTGGCGATAGGGGAGAAAAAAATAATTCTCAAATAATATCTAATCATGCTGGCTCAATAATAAAAATTCATGATGATGGAAAAATCCCCAATAAGAATCCTTTCTATAATTCAAAGAATTCAATGAAAGAAATTTTCTCTTTCGGTCATAGAAATATCCAGGGCATAGCTTTTCATCCAGAAACACGAGAGTTGTGGGCTAATGAACATGGGCCACAGGGTGGTGACGAACTTAATTTAATAAAAGCTGGATCAAATTACGGATGGCCAGTAATCACTTTTGGTGTTAACTACGGAATTGGAACAAAAATAGGTGAAGGAACCAAGAAACCTGGCATGGAGAATCCCAAATACAAGTGGATTCCTTCAATCGCAACATCGGGAATGACGTTTATTACGAATAATCACTTTAAAGAGTGGAAAAATGATTTGCTTATCGCCAGCTTGAAGGCCAAAAAATTAATTAAATTGGAAATAAAAGATAATTTTGTAAAAAATATAAGTACAATTTTCGAAAACTTATTTGGTCGTATAAGAAATGTAAAAATGGGTCCAGACGGTTTTATATATATATTGACGGATGAAAGACATGGTAAATTAATTCAAATAAGTAAGCAGTAAAAATTTTTAATTAAAAATATAGTAATATTTTATTTTTTTAGAAAGGTATATCCATGAAAACAGCAAAATCA
>MDTB01181279.1_pt1 | contig 15280 bp, 17 predicted proteins | sample 811161 | NCBI WGS metagenome assembly MDTB01 (sample SAMN05326650, study PRJNA326480) | marine metagenome | isolation source: seawater | place: Mediterranean Sea | collected 2009 | reverse complement strand
TTCTTAACTGATTTTCTTCATTTATAGTATAGTCAAGTTTGTTAGATGATGTTGCTGCATGAATTACATAATCAAAATTTGGAAGATTTTTCAAATTTGATATATCACCATCAAAAAAAGAAATATTATCTTTAATTAACTCAGGATACGATTTTTTAAAAATAGATGAATCTCTCGAATTGATAATAATTTCACTGATACCGAAGTTTTTAAAAAGATTTTTTTTATTGGCATCTAAAATAGATTTTCCAAAAAATCCAGTACCACCAATAATTAAAAGTTTACTCATTTTTTGAGATGATTCCAAACTTAGAAAACTTATACCAAGCTCTCTCATGAAAATAATAAAGAATCATTTTTGAAATAATTTCAATCCCGCCAATGGTTAAGCCCCAAGCATAGGAACCAGTAACAAGCCATGAAATAATTACAGTATCTAAGGTGCCAACTAATCTCCAAGAAATAGTTTTTAAAATATGTCTTTTATAACTTACCATCTTTTCTCATCTTTTCTCTGATGGATGTAGCAGAAATTTCACCAATATCTTTAGGAGGAACATGCTCTATTATGTCATACCCCACACCTCTACCGTAATTAATGGATTCAATATCAGGTATGATTGATGTCACAACTCTACCATCTTCAATTAAATCTTTTAGTTCACCCTCATTCACCATTTTTTCAATTTCTTGCGCTGTCCATGGATTTTTATTATCGGGTTTAACATCTCTTATTGCTAACCAAACATTATATCCTTCTTTTAATCTTTCATTTATAAGCCATAAGTGACCTTTATGTAGGGGCTGCCACCTACCAACAAACATTGAGTATTTTTTTTCAGTGCTTGAACTTTCTTTATCAGCTGTTGCTTTGAATTCCGCCATTTCTTATTAAATTTATTGCAATTGCCCGTTCACCGGGATTGTTTGGGTCCATATCATTCACTAAGTATCTCGGACCTCTTTCGATACCCATTACTAATCTGTTCCATGGAACATCATTTTCTTTTAACTCATTAATTGTGTGATCTCTTAGCCAATCTGGTCTTGCAGTTGTTAATATGATCATATGCCCCTCACAACTTTTGCTTATTAACCAATCTAAAGTACTTTGAACAATTTCAGCTTTAGACGACTGATAAGTTTCAAACTTTCTATACTTAAAAATAGTACCATCAATATCTACAAATAATGTTTCTTTTTTAACCATTTAATTTTTCTAAGATTTTTGTTATTGATTGTTCAGGAGAATCATAAGTAGTATCAATATCAATAAAATTTTTAGATGGGGCCACATATGCAATGGCTTTGAAATGATCCCTTTCCCTAGGCTCATTAGTGTGAACATAAATTTCAATCAATTCATTGCCCATAATTTTTTTAAACTCCTCTCTTTGATCAATATATGGAGCTACAAGACTAACAATAACATCGTGGCCTTGATTATTTAGATAGTGTGCAATTTTCTGTGCTGTTCCAACGTTTATAACCCTGCCATTAATTGAATAATCTTTATTCGTAAACAATTCACGCATTTCATCTCCATCTATTCTAAAGGCATTTGGAATATGATTTTTTAATAAATTAGCAAGTATAGTTTTACCATGTGCAGGTTGACCTGTAAACCAATAAATCATAATTTTTTAATTAATTCATCAAATGTAACTATTTTTCCACTGAAGTTTGTTTTTAAAATTTGTTTTTTTAGCCCATCAGTAGCGCTTCGAGTTAGTAAAATAATACAGTCCATTTGATCAAAATTTATATTACTACTGTGATTTAAATCATGACCATGGACGTTATCAATATATCCGTATAGATAATCATCAACTATTATGTTATTTTTAGTAATCTTAAGATTACCAAACTTAATTAAAGCATCAAAAATTTTTGATGCCCCCCAAATTAATGTCTTTTGAGATTTTGAAATGTTTATAATATTTTTTGAGACAGAAAGTAATTTTTTTCTATTTGATATTTTATTTTCCTTATAATTTTGAAACGAAGCTTCTATTTTTGAAACTTCGACAATTTTTTGAGCTAGAATTGAAATATTAAATCCGTCATCCTTTTTGTAAATTATTTTAAAATTTGAAAGGTTTAAATAATTTATTAAACATGTTAAAGAAAAATGGAATGTATGTTTATCAATAAAAAACTCTTCAACACCATTTGGATCGTTAAGAACAGAAATGCTTGGAACATCAATGAATAAATAACCAGAATTAGTTAAAAGTTTAGACATTTTATTAATCATTTTTGATGCTGAATCTGCATGTTCAAGTGTATGACAGCAATAAATTAATTCAAAACAAGAATTAATATTACAATTTTCAAACCTTTCATTATATAAGGATAAATTTGGATTATCAATATAATTATCAAGTATTCTGCTGTCAGGCTCAATTGCGAAAATTTTTACTCTGGGATAATTTTTAGTAATGTAATTAACGAAGTGACCTCTGTTCGAGCCAACATCCATAACGTAATTTAAATCACCAAAATTTATTTTTTTTTTCAAAATATTAAGGGAGGGTTCCAGTCTAATTTTCTTTCCATGTCTAACATTACCCCAATCAGCATCACTGCTTATTGACTTATAATTATGTTTATTGGATTTTTCTCCATACTTACTTTGAACCAGAGAACAATTTGAGCACACAAAAATTTTAGCACCAATCCTAGATGTATGAACATTATACATAAGAACTAAGTCTGAGCTTTGACAAAAATCACATTTAACCATAATTTCTATATTTTGGCTTAATAATATCTTTATTTACATTTTTTCCGAGAAATTTTTCCAAAATTTCTAAGTTTCCATTCATAATGTTCTCATATTTAACAGTTATATTTTCAATATTATTAATTTGCCAATCTATGCATTCATTAATATTCTTGTAATACCAATCAAAATCAACTTTTTTTACATAGTGAGGTCCATGAATAACATTTTTATTAAACAAATCTCCGTAATGCCTTTCCATAGATAATTTAACATCTTTAGAATTCCTAAGTACTTTAATAATTTTTAAATTGGGGATTTTATATAAATGCAAAGTGAAACAAAGTCTTGAATCTTTAATAAACCAATTATCATAAGAACATAATTCTTTAGATAATTTATTTAACTCTTTATTTGAGGATTCAAATTTTTTAATTTCATCAACAGAGGGTGAGTTTAAAAAATTATAATCAGTTGAAATCTCAGAGATAATTTTATCATTTAATCTAACAACATCCATCCTTTCAAAATATCCATCAGGATTATACTTGGGATTTGGTCTCATTAAAAGCTTTTGACCGTTCATATCAGCATCAAAACCAGCACTTAAAACAAGTTGTGCAGTTACTGAGGTGCCACTTCTCGGGCAACCTAAAATTGCAATTTTACTCATAATTTAACAGGTTTAATCAATAAATTTTCTAAAAATTCTTTTCTATCTAGAAACGGAAATAAATCTTCCATAGGTAAGGAAGCAAAAGACCCATCTTCTTTTCTGTAAGTAGATGCCTTTGGCATAGTTTTATGATTTGGATCAACCATGACTTCAATAATTAGTGGTCCTTTTTTATCTATTAGGTTTTTAACTTCTTTTTTAAGATTTTTTTGATTTGTTATCTTGAAGTAAGGTATTTTATAACTTTTAGAAATTAATTCAATCTCGGGTAAAGTCAGCCCACTTTCAGGGCTGCAAGCAATTAAATTGCCTTTGAATAATCCAATTTGAGTATTTTTAATTGAAGCGTATCCATTATTATTTAAAATAAAAAACTTGATTGGTAAATTGAACCTGTAAACTAATTCAAGTTCTTGTATGTTCATAAAAAACCCTCCATCACCATCGATACAAATTGTATTTTTAAAATTACTTGCTAAGCAACCACCAATAGCACTAGGAATCCCAAAACCCATTGCTCCCAATCCTTCACTATTATATATTTTCATTCCAATTTTACATTTTATAGCCTGCATAGTAACTTCGCTGCATGCCCCTGAACTTCCAGGAATTATTAATGAGTCATTTTTAACAACATCAGATATTGCATCAATTAATGCATAGTTATTGACATGTTTTAAATTTTTATCTAAATACTCTTTTAATATGACAGGATATTTTTCATAAACTCTTCTTGAGTACGTAAGCCAATCATTAATTGACAATTTTTTACTAATTCTAATATTAATCTCATTTAAAAAAACTTTAACATCCATATTAACAGGATATTTAATATCCATTTCATTTTTCTTCAATTCATAATCATCAATATCAACAATACATTTAATCGCTTCTCTAGCAAAATATTTGTACTCATATGCAATCTGACCATGATCAAGTCTAGCCCCTAAAACTAAAATAAAGTCAGAATTTTGTTGATTAAAATTTGCTCCTCTTTGTCCAACACCACCAGGCCGACCAATATACTGAGGGTTATCTTCATCCATTAAATCCAAAGCTTTCCATGTTGTAAGAACTGGAATATTTGTTTTTTTAATGAACTCATAAAATTCTTGAACCGAATTAGATAATCTTACACCATTTCCTACTAATACTACTGGTCTTTTAGCTTGGTATAAATCATTAATAATTTTATCAAAGTCATTGAAATTATATTTGACTGGTTTTGGACTATAGCCTTTCAATTTAGATAAATCAATAAAAGTTGATTGAACATCTAATGGGATATCCAGTAAGACAGGGCCTGGTCTACCATTGTTTGCCAAATATAGTGCCTTTTCAAAATGAAATTTAATATCATTTGCTTTTTCAACTGTAACACAATATTTAGTAATATTTTTATAAATTGATGCAGTATCAATTTCTTGAAAACCAAGCTGCCTAACACCCTTATTCTTTACTCTATGTTTATTCTGAACTTGTCCAGTAATAATTATTAATGGTATAGAATCAAGCCATGCAGATGCAACACCAGTCAATGCATTTGTAGCTCCAGGACCTGTTGTAACCAAACAAACACCTATTCTTTTATTGTATTGACTGTAAGACTCAGCACAAATAGAGGCACCTTGTTCATGAAGATTTGCTACTGGAATTAAATTGGTTTTAGAAATGGAATCCACCAAATGAATACAACCACCACCAGGAACTAGAAAAACATGATCTGTTATTTTAGATATCTCTTCAATAACATAATCAGACAATTTAATACTCATCACAGCCAATTATCAACAAATGTTTTTCTCTTTTTATTTTTTCCAATCTTTGGATCAGTGTAAAATGAGTCATTAACAAAATGGGTAGATGAAACTTCTTCAATGACACAACCGGTATTAGTTGAAAAGGAATGCTTTTCAGTTGGATTTATTGTCAGGACATCTCCAACATTTAGTTTGGATATTTTACCATTCAGCACTAAATCAACTTCACCATACAATACGAGAAATGTTTCTTCTTTTTTCTTGTGATATTGTTCAGGATGATTTTGACCTGGAAGTACAATAATTAATTTTTTACAATAATCTCTGTTTACAACAGTAATCATAGTTATTCCAGTATCCAAAAAACTTTCAATACCATAATGATGCGATAATTCTAAAGTAGCTTTTCCAGGATAAATTACACCACTCTGATGTATAAAATCTCTTACCTTTTCAACATATTCTAGTAATTTTTCTTTTGAATTGTTAATTTCAAATTTGTTTATCATTATTGGTGAATCTTTATCAAGATCGAATCTAGCAGCATAACTATTATATTTAGAAAAGGAATTCGCAAGTAATTGTCCGTCAACATTAGGCCAAGCAAAATAAAAATCATCATGATCTATTATTTCCCCTTTTTTAATAGCTCTTTTTGCAAATACACCTCTCTTAAATTGAGATAAATCACTAATTTCTTTTTCAGAGGGTTTGATTTTTACATTTTCTATTCCACACATTATTAAGGATTCTTTAGCTGATTTAAGCCATAAATCCATTTGATTGGGAGTAACTGAATAAGCATTAATTGGATATTGATCGGTTTCATAATGAACATGTTTTTCCGAGATATCAGCGCCTTTAGCTAATGCTAAGGCAATTGCTCCAAATTCATTTGGCTCTTCATGAGTTGAATAACCAATTTTCACATTGGGATATCTTTTCTTTAAAAAATCTATCTGATTTAATTGAAGATTTTCTTTTTTTGTTGGATATTCCCCAACACAATGCATTAGTGAAAAATTTTTATTTCTATTTTCTAAAAAACTAACAACATTATCTATATCATTTATATGGGTACCCGCAGTTGAGAGTATTAGCGGTTTATCACACAGAGCAATTTTTTCTAATAGTGACCAGTCGGTAAAAGAACAACTTGCAACTTTAAAAATATCAAAGTCTAATTCTAACATTAAATCAATTGAATTTTCATCGAAACCAGTACACAAAGATTGAAAACCAAATTTTTCAGCATGAAGCTTAAGAGAAATAAACTCATCTTTAGTTAAACTTGTTTCTGTAAATCTCTTGACATATTTGATATCCATCCTATTTTTAAAATCTTTATGAATAAATGTTGGAAAATCTCTAAATTGAAATTTCCAGGCAAAATCAAAAAAATCTTTATAATTCGATGAAACTTGAGCAAATTTTTCAATCATTAATTTCCCATGACTAAAATCACCCATGTGATTATTTGCCATTTCAAATATTATTAATTTTTTCATAAGTATATTATTTATAATTCTTCAATACGTTTGGTTTTATCACAAATCATTAGATCGTAATTTGGTTTTTCACCAACAATTAATTTATGATGCTTGCATCCCCATTCTTTAAGTTGCTTTTTGGTAAGCAATAAGTACTCTTCCTTTCTGTCAGTGTAAACAGAGGCTCTAGCAGTCCAATAAACTATCTCATGACCATCATCAAATAACTTGTTAATTTTTGAAATATTTTTGAAATTTGGAGATGCGTCTTTATAAATTCTTTGATTTTTATAAAAACAAATTGTTTCATCAATATCAACATAAACAAGCATTTTTTTCATGATTTACATTTTAATAATGTAGCAATATTAAATTATTAAAAATTAAGACCCAAAAACTCTTCAAACTTTTCATAAATATAATCCAAATGTTTTTTATCTAAAGCGGGGAACAAACCAAGCCAAAATGTACTGTCCATTGTTTTTTCAGTGTTGGTAAGCTCACCTACTATTCTGTATTCAACATTTTTAAAGTATGGTTGTTTAATTAAATTTCCTGCAAATAATAGTCTTGTGCCAATTCTATTTGAATCCAAAAATTTGAGCAGATCAACCCTTTTAAATCCTGTATTTTCTTTCAGAGTTAGTGGAAATCCAAACCATGAGGGCTTACTATTTGGTGTAGAAACAGGGAGATGAAAATAATCTTCTAAATTTTTGAATTTATTAAACAAATATTCAAAATTTTCTCTCCTTTTTTCAATAAAAAAATCTAATTTTTCAAGCTGAGCTAATCCGCAAGCGGCCTGCATATCAGAAATCTTAAGGTTATAACCACAATGAGAGTACACATATTTGTGGTCATAGCCATATGGCAAATCTCCATGTTGTTGTTCGAATCTACAACCACATGTATTATCACACCCAGGCTTACAATAACAATCTCTTCCCCAATCTCTAATTGACTCTGCTATAACTTTTAGCTTAGCACTATTCGTGAAAACAGCTCCACCTTCACCCATAGTTATGTGATGAGCAGGATAAAAACTTAATGTTCCAATATCACCAAAAGTACCAACCTTCTTGCCATCATATTCAGCACCCAATGCGTCACATGTGTCTTCAATAAGCCAAAGATTATATTTATCACATAGTTCTTTGACTTTTGCTAGATCAAAAGGATTTCCAAGAGCATGAGCTAACATAATAGCTTTTGTTTTATTTGTGATCGCTGCCTCTATAAGGTCTGGATTAATGTTGTGAGTATCAATATCAACATCAACAAAAACTGGTATTGCTCCAAACTGAATAATAGGGTTTACTGTGGTTGGGAAGCCTGCTGCAACTCCTATTACTTCATCACCTTTCTTTATTGATCTTTCACCAAGTTTTGGAGATGTTAGAGTGTTAAAAGCTAATAAATTAGCAGATGATCCTGAATTAACAGTTAAGCAATTTTTAACACCCAGAAATTCAGCTAATTTTACTTCAAATTGATCATTAAATCTTCCCGTAGTTAGCCATCCATCTAATGATGCCATTACCATATTATTTATTTCCTCAAAACCAATTAATTTTCCTGAGGGAGGTATCACTGAACTTTCGGGATCAAACTCATTGTTTGAATACTTTAAATCACTAAACTTTTTTACTAATTGTGAAATATCATCCCTATATTTTTCTAATTTTTTAATATCCATTTAAGTATTTTTTAATATTTGAAAGCGACTTCTCATAAACGTCTTCATTTTTCAACCAAGATTTGTGCCAGTCTACAATTAAGTCTAAAGCATCATCTACATTCAAATTAGGACTCCAACCAAGATTTTTTTTTGCTTTATTACAATTAAGCATCAATAAATTTGATTCGTGAGGATTTGAGTTACTATCTAATCTCCAATTTTTTTTATAACCCCATTTCTTAATTAACGAATTAATTATCCATTTGACTTCTTTACAATCAGAATAATTAGGTCCAAAATTCCATCCTCCGCTAAATGAAGAATTATCATAGAGTTTTTCGGCTAACATTAAATAACCAATTAATGGTTCAATAACATGCTGCCATGGTCTTGTTGCTTTTGGATTTCTAATGATAATTTCACTATTATTTTCAAAAGAGTCTAATATATCTGGAATTAATCTATCATCAGACCAATCACCACCACCAATTACATTACCTGCTCTAACAGAGGCTACATTTGGAGAATTATTTTTTGAAAAAAAAGATCTTATATATGCTGAGGTTGCTAACTCTGCACACCCTTTAGATGAACTATATGGATCAAACCCGCCCATCGGATCTGATTCAACATAACCAGTTTTTTTCTCAATATTCTCATAACATTTATCTGTTGTTATGATTACTACAGACTTGAGGTTATTGCAATGTCGTGCTGATTCTAAAACATTAACAGTACCCATTAAGTTTGTAGAATAAGTCTCGAGTGGATTTTTATATGAATATCTTACCAATGGTTGAGCAGCCATGTGAACTAAAATCTCAGGATTATATTCCATGATTGATTTTTTTAAAAGCTCAAAGTCTCTAATATCTCCAAATATTGTTTTAATTTTTTTATCAAGTTTTGCTTCATAAAATAATGAGGGGTTAGTATTAGGTTCAAGAGAGAAACCTAAAATATCAGACTCTAAATGATTTAATATCATAGATAACCAACTGCCTTTAAAACCAGAATTTCCTGTAACAAAAACCTTCTTATCTTTCCAAAAAGATTTATCGATTGATTTAATTAATCCCAAAGTCTCCATTTTGCTTCACCTTCTTTCCAAAGATTATTTAGATAAAATTTATCACGTAAAGTATCCATTGGTTGCCAAAATCCTTCATGCTTAAAGCCAGCCAGGTTACCTTGTGATGCTAAGTTTTTCAAAGGCTCTTGTTCCCATATTGTTAAATCATCTTTAATTAATTCTATTACTTTAGGTGATAATACAAAAAATCCGCCATTAATTAAAGCACCGTCTCCTTTTGGCTTCTCCTCAAACCTTTCTATTAAATTGTTATTAAATGAAAGTGCACCAAATCTTCCTGGTGGATATACTGCAGTCAAAGTTGCTAACTTTCCATGTGATAAATGAAATTTATATAGTTGTTCAATGTTAATATTGCCAACACCATCACCGTAAGTAAGAAAAAAATTATCATCATTTTTTACATAATCAAATATTCTTTTTACTCTTCCACCAGTCATAGTATTTTCACCTGTGTCAACTAATGTAATTTTCCATGGTTCAGATCTTTTTTTATGGTAAGTGATATTATTGTTTGAAAAATCACAAGTAAAATCTGACTGATGTCTAAAATAATTTGAAAAATATTCTTTAATAATGTAACCTTTGTATCCACAGCAAATGATAAACTCTTTAAAACCATAATATGAGTATATCTTCATTATATGCCATATTATTGGTTTACCACCAATTTCAACCATTGGCTTAGGCTTTACTACAGTTTCTTCACTTAATCTAGTTCCTAAACCACCTGCTAAAATTACTACTTTCATAACTTTTTATTATTTTGATTCAACAAATGCATCAGAAAAAAATCTTTCTTCAGAAAGCATATTTTTTTTAAATAGATTTAAACTTTCATTAATCATCATATTGGATCCACAAGCATATACATCATAACTAGAAAAATCCTTAATAGTGTTTAAGGCAATATTTTGTACATATCCAGTGTATGGATAGTTTTTTTCTTTTGGCTGTGATAAAACCTTGTAATATTTTATTTTAGAATTAAAACTATCATTCAAATCCCAAAAAAAATCTTCATCATTACGCATCCCCCAGAACAAATAAATTTCTTTAAAATTAATTTTATTAAAATCCATATTTTCTATTATTGATTTTATGGGTGCAATTCCTGTACCTGTTGCCAAAAAAATTATTTTTTTTGAATTTTCCTTTAAGAAAAAAGTTCCGTAGGGACCTTTAATTCTAACTAAATCATCAATTTTAGCTTTGTTAAAAAAATAACTACTCATTTCTCCATCTTGATAATTTTTAATAAAAAAACTCAAAAAATTATCTTTTAAATAAACATTTGCAATTGAATAGCTTCTTTCAATTGAGCCAAGATTGATATTGACATATTGACCTGGATTATAAGTAAGAGACCTGCCAGGCGGTAATCTCAAATCAACTTTTAAGTATTTCTCACTATATTTTTCAATTGACATAATTTTTGCTGGTAAAATTTGTTCTTTATGTAAATTCTCTTCTAAGGTATAGTCGCAGGTAATTTCAATATCAGTATTTGGAACAGAATTACATGCTAAAATCAAATTATTTTTCAAATCATCATCCTCAAGAATATTATCGCTTTTAATTTTACTTATACTCCCTTTATTTAAAGTTGAAATACAACTTCTGCACCTAGCAGATAGACAACTATGATTCAATACATAACCATTATTTCTTAGTGAATCAAAAATTGATTCACTATTTTTATTTTCTACAGAAATTTTATTATTAAGAATAATATTCATTTTAAATCACTTAGAGACAGATCTACCAATTTTATATTCCCAGTCTTTTTCTGATCTTACTTCTAAATTAGTTTTCCATCCCCCTTCGATAGTATTTATTTTAATATTATAATTTTTTGCAAAGTTAATTAGTGAACAAACATCTTTTGGAAAACAGGTACCTCCATATCCAAACTTTCCATCATGACCGGGCACATTAAGGTGACTATCACCCACTCTACCGTCAGAGGAAAACCCAAACAATGCATCTTCCCAGTTAGCCCCGATTTTATCAGCGATTAATTTGAATTCATTCATAATTGAAACCTTTGTAGCGAAAAAAATATTATTCATATATTTTACTAGTTCGGCAGTATTAGAGTCTGTCTCAATAATATTTCTGTTTTTAAACCTAAGCTCAAATATTTCTCTTGCAAATTTTGTATTTTCCTTATCTCCACCCAGTATAATTCTAGATTGAGTTAGCATATCTAATTTTGCAGTTCTTTCAGTTAGAAATTCTGGTGAAAAGATAATTTTTAAATTATGTTTTTTTATTAAGCTTAATGTAGTTCCAGGGAGAATTGTTGATTTTATTATATATAGAGGACCATGTACAGCATTTTTAAAAACATTATTTATATATGAAAGGTCTTGAGTTCCATCACTAAACATTGGTGTTGGCACACAAACAAAAATAATTTCACATTCATGAACTTGTTTTAAAGTATTTAAGGACTTTGATTCATTTATATCATAAACTCTAGTTTCAAACTTTGATGAAAAAGCAAATGCTAAAGCCTCCCCAACAAACCCATTTCCGATTATACCAATTTTTTTTTCCATACTTACTTCAATTAGGTTTAGAAATTATGTTTATTAACATAGAGCTTTGAGATTAAATCAAGCAATAATTAAAAAGGCTTCGCCCTTTAAATCACAAAAAATTACCCAAATTTTTGTGACAAAAATACTCAATTAGTTGCTAAAAACTAACAATTTATAAATTTTTAAATCAGAGTTTGAAGAAGAAATTATTACTACTTTTTTCTTCAAGATTCTTTCCAATTTATTTTCTAAATCTGAAATATAATCAGTATTTAGATTTTTTCCCACTATTAATATATCAATTTGGTCAGAATTAATTCCTCTAGCAAAATCACCAAGTAAATATATTTGATTAACAGAACCCATTCTGTCAAGAACAGCTTCAACTAAATCTTCAATACCTAAATATTTTTTTACTATACTTTGAAGATCTTTAAATAATGGATGGTTTGTATTAGCCCTATAGATAACTTTATTTTTAACAATTTTTTTATTTAAATATTTTGCTTGGGTTAAGTTATTTAATTCCTTTCTGACTGAATTAGTTGATTCTGAAAACTCATCAGCCAATTGATTTAGATAACCAGTATTCGCTATATTTACAAAAAACTTTATTAAAAGTTTTTGTCTTGTTTGTGATTTAATAATTGTTTCAAACATACTATCAAGTACCAAAAGTACTAAATAATGACTAATAAAACAATACTTATAAGTGGATGTTGTGGATTCATTGGTTCACACCTATGTGATCATTATTTGAAAAAAAAATTCAATGTAATTGGTATTGATAACTTATTAACTGGAAGTTTATCTAATATAAGCCATTTAGAAGGCAACAAAAATTTCAGATTTTTTGAATTAGATGTTTGCCATAAAATAAAAATTGACAGTAAAATTGATTACATCTTACATTTTGCTTCAACTGCAAGTCCTATAGATTACTTAAAATTTCCTATTAAAACTCTTCAAATTGGTTCAGTTGGGACTGAAAATATTTTAAAATTGGCAATTAAAAATGATGCTTCTGTTCTACTTGCATCAACTTCGGAAGTTTATGGTGATCCTTTACAACATCCTCAAAAAGAATCCTATTTTGGGAATGTAAATCCAATAGGACCGAGAGGAGTATATGATGAAGCAAAAAGATATCTTGAGGCTATGACAATGGCATATCACAATAAAAGAAAATTAAATACTAAAATTGTGAGAATTTTTAACACATACGGACCACGCATGAGAATAGATGATGGAAGAGCAATTCCAACTTTTATAAATCAGGCTCTAAATAATAAAGATTTAACAGTGTTTGGAAATGGCAACCAAACAAGGTCATTTTGTTATATAGATGATACAGTTGAGGGAATTTCTAAACTGCTTGATTGTAAATATAATTACCCAGTAAATATTGGTAATCCAGTTGAATTTACAATTTTGGAATTGACAGAAAAAATAAAAAAATTGACTGATTCAGAGTCTAAAATTATTTATAAGAAGTTACCTGAAAATGACCCAAAAGTTAGAAGGCCAAACATAGAACTTGCAAAAAATATTCTTAAATGGGAGCCAAAAGTCAAAATAAAGGATGGTCTAAAAAAAACTATAAAGTATTATCAAAATTTAATTAAATTAGAAAAATGAAAAAATTGTTAATTTTTTTCCTGATATTTTCATGTTCATACCCTGAAATCGTAAGGGATGATCTAGTTTATGAAAGTAGTTTTGAGAATAATGATTTAACATCAATATCTGGTGGTTCAATAAGTAATTTTAACGGAACAAATGTAATTGGAAATTATAATAATGATGGGTTTACTTTACATGTTAAGGATGTTGGAGAACATGATTATGTTTTTATATCATTCGACTTATACATTCACGGTAGTTGGGATGGTAATTTTAATGGTTTTTCCGAAAATGACAAACCAGACAAATGGATAATGGAATTTAAGCCCGATATGGATCTACACAAAGACCCTGAGAATGATAGGTTTATCACAACATTCTCAAACAGTCCTTGCTGGCCAAATTATTGCTTAAGGCAATCTTACCCACAGCCATATCCTTTTGAAAATAATCCAAAAAAAGGATATGATAAAATTGATTTACCAGTAATTTGTGAAAGCAATTTTTTTGGCGGAAAAACAACTCTTTATAAAATTGAAAAAGGTTTTAGAAGCTCTGGTAGCTCTATAATTGTTCGTTTTTACGATGAACTATACCAACCAAATGCAATTGATAAAGATGGAGTTCCTCAACAAAAATGTGATGAAAGCTGGTCAATGGATAATATTAAGTTAAGAGTGGTTGATTATAATTAATAATATATGAGAATAATCATAATATTATTTTTTTCAATAGCTTGCTATTCCCAATCAATAAGTTTAAACGAAGATTTTCTTATTGATAATCTAAGAATTGATCAGTTAAATGGAAATTTTGATAGTACTATATCTTTCAATTTAAGACCAATTTATATCGGAGAAAATGGTCTAAATTTATCAGAAGGGAAAAAAAAATCGCTGAATAACAATTTAATTTCAACTTTTTTTAAAAAAAAAGGTGAATTTCGTTTACTTCCAATTAACTCTACTTTTGAATTTAATTCTCATCACCCATATAATAGAAATAATGGAAGTATGATCCCTAACAGGGGGTTTCAGAGCAGATTATCATTTGGTTTCTATACAAGATTAGGTCCATTGACTATTCAGATTAATCCAGAGCATGTTTATTCAGAAAATAAAGATTTTGATGGATTTTGGGAAGGTCATTACCCAATAATTTGGGCTACTAGATATAATTTATGGAATCACATAGATTCACCTGAAAGATTTGGTGAAAAGCGACATAATAATTTATTATTAGGTCAATCTAGTGTTAGATTAAATTATAAAGGCTTGAGTTTAGGTATTTCTAATGAAAATTTGTGGTGGGGACCATCAACAAGAAATAGTATAATGATGAGTAACCATGCTCGAGGATTTAAACACATTACATTTAATTCTACTAAACCATTGAGAACATTCATGGGCTGGTTTGAATTTCAATTAGTTAGTGGAAGACTAGAAGCTTCAGGATATCCTCCTCCAAATCCAGATTATGAATATGGGGGAACTAAATTATATGTTCCAAAAATTAATCAAATTCCTGAAATTGATGATTGGCGCTATTACCAGGGTATTGTTATCTCATATACTCCAAAATGGTATAAAAATATTTCACTTGGACTGATTAGGTGGGTGCAAATGTATAGTGCTCAAGTAGAAGGTCGTTATTATTGGATGATTGGTAAGCCAACTTATTTTCCAG
>MDTB01036976.1_pt1 | contig 15281 bp, 17 predicted proteins | sample 811161 | NCBI WGS metagenome assembly MDTB01 (sample SAMN05326650, study PRJNA326480) | marine metagenome | isolation source: seawater | place: Mediterranean Sea | collected 2009 | reverse complement strand
TTCGTTACCCTTATCAAGAAGACCTTTCATTGAGCCAGTGTTGGGACAATGTGCTGTTATAATTTCTTTATTAATCTCTACATCAACAAAAAAACGCTTATATCTTTTGATTAGTTTGCCTTTTAATAAAGAATTGGTAAATTCCATTTTCAAATTATACATATAAAATGACAAAAAACACAAAAGTTAATGCAGCCATATTAATCATTGGAAATGAAATTCTTTCTGGCAGAACCCAGGATACCAACACAAGTACTTTAGCAACATGGCTTAATTCAATTGGGGTTATAGTTAATGAAGTAAGAGTTATTCCTGATATAGAAAAAACTATAATTGATACACTTAACGTCCTAAGAAAAGAAAATAATTATGTTTTTACAACTGGTGGTATAGGTCCAACCCATGACGATATTACAGCTCAGTCAGTTTCAAAAGCTTTTGGATTGAAATATGAAATTCATAAAGAGGCATTTAAAATTTTAGAAGAATATTATAAGCCAGGAGAATTTAATGAAGGCAGACAAAAAATGGTAAAGATGCCAGAAAATGCTGAACTTGTTTTAAATCCAACTAGTGGAGCTCCAGGTTTTAAAGTTGAAAATGTTTTTTGTCTTCCTGGAGTTCCCTCAATTTTAAAATCTATGCTTGGAAGTTTAAAAAATAAGATAATAGGTGGTGAGCCAATTTTAAGTCGTACTATAAGTTTAAAAACAGTTGAGAGTGAAATTGCAAATTCATTAACAAAAGTTCAAAATCAAAATAGTGATGTAGAGATTGGCAGCTACCCGTTCTTTCATGCAGGTAAATTAGGTGTTTCAATAGTTTTACGATCTGAAAGTCAATCTAGAATTAATTATTGTATTTCTCAAGTTTTAGAATTTGTAAAAGAAAAAAATATTGAAATCGTGGATCGATAAATGCTTTATTTTGCTTACGGCAGTAACCTTCACCATTTTCAAATGAAAAAAAGATGTAAAGACAGTATTTTTCTTAAAAAGATTAATTTAAAAAAATTTAGATTAACTTTTAGAAGCAAATACCGAGCAGCAGATATAGAGCCAAATAAAAATTCTTTTGTACCAGGTGGGTTATTCAAAATTTCAAAAAGTGATGAAAAAAAATTAGATATTTATGAAGATTTTCCAACTCTTTACAAAAAATATTATTTTTTATTTTATGGAGAAAAAGTAATGACATATACTATGGTTGAAAAAACTTCTTTTAAATTTCCAACTGAAAGATATTTAAATGTTATAAAGCGAGGATATAAAGATTGTGATCTCAACATGAAATATCTTAACAAAGCTTTAATTGGATAAGAAATTTATAAAGATAAAATCTATTAATATATGGTTTTTTTTAACATTTATTCTATTATTATAACACTCAAGATATTTTAAATAAGTTATAAATTTTATGTCACAAAAAAAACTTCTAGCAGTAAATTTAAATGAATTTAATCTAAAATTTTTAAGATACGGAGCAAAAAAGTACAATTGTCAAAATATCAAAAAACTTTTGAAATTAAAAAAAATTTCAACATTTTCTATAGATAAAACTCAGGATAAAGATTTAGATCCATGGGTTCAAAGTATAAGTATTAATTCTGGAAAAAGGTCTAAAGAACATGGCATTTTTAATTTAGGAGAAAAAATTACTAAAAATATTTTTCAAATATGGGATTATTTATCTCATAAAAGGAAATATTCTGCCATTTGGGGTCCAATGAATACAAAATTTAAAAATAACAAATATGTAAAAATTTTTGTACCTGATCCGTGGAATTATCAAACAGATTTAAAACCTAAAGAGCTAAAAGCAATTTATAATCTAGCAAGAAGTTATGCTCAAAATTATTCAGATCTAAGCTTAATCAAAAATGTACCTAATTTTATTAATTTTTTTTTATTTACTATAAAAAGAAAAATTATTTTTAAACTTCTTTATTCAGTTCCATCTTATTTAAAAATAATTTTTAAGAATGGGATATCTAATTATTTTCTTTTTTTTTCTTTTTGACATAATTTCATTACATACATTTGAAAAAATATCAAAAAATCATAATATTGATTTTTCTCTTATTTTTTTAAATTCTTTGGCTCATTTTCAGCATAATAATTGGGATAATAAAAAGTATGAAAAAGATTATTTTTATTTTTCAGATCAAATTTTAAAAATTATTTTTCAAATCTCCAGGGCCTATGATTCATTAATAATTTATAATGGTTTTAGTCAAAAAAAAATAAATGCAGAATATATGATAAGACCTAGAAATCCGGAAAAATTTTTTAAAATTTACGGAATTAAATTTAAAAAGTTCCATTCAAATATGACTAATGGAGCCTTAATAACTTTTAGAAACAAATTCTCATTAAAAAATCAATTAAAAAAAATAGAAAATATGAATGTTTTAGGATTTAAATTGCTTGAAACTAAGGTAATAAATTCAAACCAAATTTTTTGTAGGTTTCAAATAAGATCTAAGATTAATTTTTCTGCAGAAATAATAAATAAACAAAATATCAAAAAATCATTTTTTTACGAAGATAAACAAAAAAATATAATAAAAAATATCGATAATAATATTTTTAAGTTTTTGAAAAATATTTATTTCATCAAAACAACTAGCAAACATATATCTAAAGGATCTCTTTTTTATCAAAATTTAAAGATAAATGAAAATACAATTGAAAATATTAAGATAAACAAAATTATAAAAGATTATTTTTAAAATGTATTTTAAAAACAAAGTATGTGTTGTCATTCCTTCGTTTAGAGTAAGAAACGAAATTAAAAATGTTTTAAAAAAAATTGATAAAAAATTGGTCGACAAAATAATTGTTATTGATGATTTTTGTCCAGAAAAAACAGGATCATTTGTTAAGTCATTAAAAATCAAGAATGTTTCAGTAATTTTTTTAAAAAAGAATAGTGGTGTCGGTGGTGCCACTTTAATAGGATTTTCTAAAGCACTTAAACAAAAATTTGATATCATTTTTAAGATTGATGGTGATGGACAACATGATCCAGCTAATATTATTGATTTTTTAAAAAAACTAAAATCATCAAATGTAAACTTTTGTAAAGGGACAAGATTTAAAAAAGATATTGATAGAAATAAAATCCCTAAATTTAGACTTTTTGGTAATATTATTTTAACTTTTTTAACAAGAATTAATTGTAGAAATTTCAGAATAACTGATGTTGTTAATGGATACTTTGGAATTAAATCTAAGTTATTAAAAAAAGTAGATTTTAATAGAGTGAGTAACGATTTTTTCTTTGAAGAAGATTTGCTATATCATTTATCTTTTCATGAAAAAAATATTCACGAAATCCCAATTAAAACATTTTATTTTAAAAAAAGTAGTTTAATACCTTTAAAAACTGTATTACCTTTTCTAATAAAGCATCTTATAAACTTTTTAGATAGATTAATTCATGACATATCAAAAAAAAAAAATAAATAATTTAATATTATTTTTATTATTTTTTTTTGGTTGTGTGATTTCATATATAAGAGCTTCAAATTTTTCTGACGGAGATTCATACAGTGTAATTCTTGCATTTCTTAATATTATCGATGGGGGCAATTACACTCCATCAAGAGGTGCATATGGCCATCCTGTACCAGAATTTTTAATTGGTTTTTTTTCATATTTTTTTGGAACACCTTTTTCAAATATTTTTTGTTTTTTATTATTTTTTGTTTCAATGATAATACTTTTCAAAACATTTTGTAAATCTGAAACAAGTTTATCACTCTTTTTATGTCTAGTTTTTTCAAATTTCTATTTGTTATTTGAAAATACCAATTCCATTGATTATCCAATAGCAATGTTTTTTTTTTTCTCTTGGATTATATTTTTTAAAAAATGAAAAATATTTTATTTCTTTTATTTTTTTTGGAATAACTATTGGCTCCAGAGCAAATTTTCTTACTTTTGTATATCCCTCTTTGATGATTTATTTCTATAATGAATGGGTTAATTTAAATTTTAAAAATATTTTATATTCATTTTTTACTGTTACAGTTGTTGGTTTATTTTTTTATATACCTTTATTTATTTTACATAATTTTTCAATAGATTTTCTGGACTTACCTTTCTTAAAAGATAATAATGACGATAGTGGTTGGTATGGTGGCCCAAAATTAACTTTTGAAAGTTTAACACCTAGATTTCTATATAAAGTATATTTGATTTTAGGAATATACAGTTGGATATTATATATTTTATTTTTTAAAAATATTATCAAAAAATTAAATTTTTATAACCGTGAAAATTTGATTTTAATTTTTATTATTTTTATTAATTTGTTTGTCTTTTTTTTTATGCCAACTAAATTACTTATAATAAATCCATTTATTATATTTTTTTATTTAATTTGCTTTAATACTCTTAAAAACTCTCAAATCATTTTTTTAATTCTTTTTAATATGTTGCAATGGTTTTTGACTTATGAAGTCGCTGATATAACGTATAAAAACAAAGATATTTGCCTTGCTAAAAATGCAATTAAATATGAGTTAAAATTTTCAATTAACCATGGAAAATTTTATCAAGAATATTTTATAAATGAAGATATGACAAAATGTTATAGTCCCTTAATGGGAAAATATTCCAATAATTTTACTAATGGAAAACCACTTATTTTATCTAATTTAATGGCTAAGTAATTTCTCATATATAAATTAAATAAATATCTAGAAATAATAAAGTATTTAGAATAAGTAAATAATTACTAAATAATAAAAAATGAAACTTAGTATTATTATCCCTTGTTATAACGAAAAAACATCAATTAAAAAAGTCATCGAAAAAATTAACAATCAAACTCAAATTGAAAAAGAAATAATCGTAGTTGATGATTTTTCTTCTGATGGAACAAGATTAATATTAGAAAATGAACTAAAAACTGATATTAGCAAAATAATTTTAAACACTAAAAATTCTGGAAAAGGGTATTCAATTAGAAAAGGCATAAAAGAAGCCACTGGAGATTTTATTTTAATACAAGACGCGGATCTTGAGTATGATCCTTCTGATTATCCAAAACTATTGAATCCTTTTAAAAAAGGTATTGCTGACGTTGTATATGGATCAAGATTTTTAGGGTCAAATGAGAGAAGAGTTTTATACTTTTGGCACACAGTCGGGAATAAATTCTTAACATTATTATCAAATATGTTTTCAAATTTAAATTTAACTGACATGGAAGTGGGATATAAAATATTTAAATCAGATGTACTTAAAGATATTGAATTAAAAGAAAATAGATTCGGTTTTGAACCAGAAATAACTGCTAAAATAGCAAAAAGAAATTTGAAGATTTATGAAGTTGGAATTAGTTATTTTGGTCGAAAATATAGTGAGGGAAAAAAGATCACTTGGAAAGATGGATTTAGTGCATTGAGATGTATTATTTATTATAATACTTTTGGAAAATAAAAAAAAACCTTATTTTAAAAATGTCCGATAATTTACAAAAAAAAATCTATTCAGAATTTCATTCTAATTTTTTTGAAAAGATGATTAATAAAAAAAGATTAGAAATAGCTGATATCATAAATGAATTTATAGCAAATAAAAATCTGTATGATGTGCTAGATATAGGAACTACAGATGATAATAAAAATCCTAGCAGCAATCTTATAATAAAGAAATTAAAATATCTTAAAGTTTTTAAATCTATTTCAAATCAAAATGTAAAAATGAAATTATTTTCAGAGAATTTAAATAAATCAATAACTGATGATTTTACACAAAAAGAAATTGAAATTTTTTCATCTGATTTAGTAATTTCAAATGCAACAATCGAGCATGTAGGTAATTACGAAAATCAATTAAAAATGATTAAGAATGCGATTAAGTTATGCAAAAAATATTTTATAATAATTACACCTAATAGATATTACCCTATAGAATTTCACTCAAAACTCCCATTAATTCATTGGTTTCCAAAAAAGGTGCATAGATTTTTATTATCCTTATTTAGACAAAATTTTCTTTCCTTAGAAGAAAATTTAAATTTATTATCAAAGAAAGATTTTAAAGAATTTATGAAAAAATTAAATTTTCAAAATTATGAATTAAAAACAGTTCGATTTTTATTATTTAATTCAAATCTAATTTTAATAGGATCAAAAAACTGATCACAATAGTTTCACATTTTTTTTTATTTCTTATCATTATTTACTTAAATGGTTTATTTTTTTTAGATAGAATAAATAAGAAATTACTTTTTTTAAATTTTTTTGAAATATCGTTTATTGGTCTTATCTTAACCTTATGTATCGCTCAATTGTTAAATTTTTTTTTTCCACTAAATAATCTGATATTATATTCAAATATTTCATTTTTAGTATTATTTTTTTCATTCAAAAGAAAATTACTTAATGAAATTAAAATTGATAAAAGAGTTTTTATAGCAGCATTACTTATTTCAGTAATTAATATTTTTGGTAGTAACTTTTCTGATGATTTGAATCATTATCATTACAGTTTTATCTCTAACACTGATGCTACTAATTATATTTGGGGTTTGAAACACTTTCATCCTTTATACGGAACTTCTCCTATTTGGTTGACAGCTCATTCATATTTTAATTTTGATCATTCTAGGTTGCAGGATATTCATATTTTAAATGGGGTAATTTTATTTCTTTTTTTAGGTATTTTTCTTTCACAATTTAATTCAGAAAAAAAACTAAAATTTATTTTTCAACCAATTTTGTTTTCATTAATTATATTTGTTTTATTAAAATATTCTCGATTAAAAGAATTTGGGATCGATAGGCCAGCTTATTTAATTTTTTTTATATCTATTTATTATTATTTCAAATATTTGCATATCAACAATAAAGAAATAAACGATCATTTTTTAATTTTCTGTTTATTAGTTTTATCGGTTTTTTTTATTAAAATGATATTCATTTTTTTATTGTTAATACCACTTACTTACTTTTATAAAAACTACAATAAAATAGATGTTTTTGATAAAAGATATTTTTTGATTATAATATTTTTACTATCCTACTTTGTTAAAAATGTTTTAATAAGTGGTTGTTTGTTATATCCAATATCCTCAACTTGTATAAGTTATTTGCCATGGTTTGAAGTAAATATTATTGAGCAGTTTTCAACTTCAAGTGAAATTTTTAATAAAAGCTTTCCATCATATCAAGGTTTCCTAACTGAAAAACAATACATTAAAAATTTTAATTGGATTTTTACTTGGTTTATTAGAGCTAAAATTGAATTATTTGAATTTATATTTACAATTTTACTTGTAATAATTTTAACATTCGTTTCTTTTAGATTTAAAAAAGAACAAAAAAAAATATCCTCTAATTTTTTAAGTCTTAATCAAACATTATTATTAGTTTTATTCTTATCTTCCTTGGTTTTTGTATTTAAAAATCCAAATATTAGAATGAATCATCATATTTTTATTATTTTTATGATTTTATTTTTTAGTTATTTGATGAATTTTGGAAAATTCCTTTTAAATAAAAAAATTTTTATATCTTTTATTTTTTTATCTTTATTTTTTAATTTTTCAAAAAATCTTAAAAGAATTCATGATATAAATTACCAAAATGATTTGAAAAGCAACCTCAACCATAAAATTTACAAATCCAAGAAATATAATATTGATAATTTTCAATATTATGTGGGGTGGTATGGAAAAGGACCACTTAGCACATCGGAATTAAAGGGCAAAACCTACAAAAAAAAATTGATTTTTGACATAATATTCTGAACCTAATTCTTAATCGAATTCTTTAAACCATTTTATAAATTTTTTCATTCCAAATTCTAATTTAGTTTTTGGAAAGTAATTTATATTTTGTTTTAATTTTAAAATTGAAGATTGTGTTTTAAAAACATCAGCTTTATTTCTTTTTAAAATTTTTTCTTTAAAACTTTTGGAATAATATTTTTTAATAATTCTTATTAATTCATTCAATGAATTTTTCTCAATATTTCCAATATTAATGTAATCATTATATTTTTTTTTTTTATGAAATTTGTTAATAAGCAATAAAATTGAACGAACTACGTCATCAATATATGTAAATGATCGCTCAGATTTTTTATCACCGTAAATAGTTATCTCATTACATTCTTTTATTTGATTTAAAAATTTGTAATAAGCCATATCCTCTCTACCAAATTCTCCATAAACAGTAAAAAACCTAAGACCGAGAGTATTTATACCATATAAAAAATGATAAACATTCGCAAAAACTTCGTTACAAACTTTTGATGCTGCGTATATTGATGAGACTTTTTTAAGTAATTGTTTTTCAACGAATCTACTTTGATTGCCATAAATAGAACTAGATGAAGCATAAAAAAAATTTTTAATTTTATTACTTTTACAAAATTCCATTAAATTAATAAATGTTTTGATATTTTCATCTATTGTTTTAAGTGGTTTTTCTTGAGAAATTCTAACTCCAGGCTGAGCAGCTAAGTGAATAATAAGATCAATTTTTTTTGATTTGTAATAATTTGAAAATACTTGATATTTTTTTAAATCAATTCTTTTATAAAAGAATTTTTTATTCCTTTTAAGTAATTTGAGTCTTTTTTTTTGTGTTCTTCTGCTATTTGAACTTAAATTATCACATCCATAGATCTTATGATTTGTTTTTGATAATTGATTAACTAAGTGATAACCTATAAAACCAATTGAACCTGTGATTAGAATATTCATAAATTTAAATGTTTCTCAAAAGTATTAAATACTTAGTTTCTTTATTTATCTCAATTTATTTATTTCATAAAATTAGTAAAGAGATTTTCATAAATCTTGATCAACTGCAAATTTTAACAAATAAAATATATTTTTTAATATTTATATTGATTATTTTTATACCAATTTTTTATTGTCTATCTTTAAAATTAGTTTATTTAATAAATAATTTGAAAAAAGTAAAGTTAGTGGACTCATTTAAAACCACAATCATTACCTATACTTTTAATTTATTTTTACCTGCTAAATCAGGTGATTTTTTTAGATATAAATATTTAAATTTAAAAATAAGATTTATTGATTTTTTTAAAATTAACATAGTCGAAAAATTATTATCATTATGTGTACTACTAATTTTAGTTTTTTTTAGTTGTTTAATTTCGGACATCGAAATAAGTAAATTAATCAATATTAATAAGAAATATATATTTGTTTTATTTGTTTTATCATTTATATTTATTTTTTATCTTATAAAAAGACTGACTATAAAAAATAAAAATTTAAGATTAAAAATTAAAAATCTTATCTTATTTGACTCTTTTATCTGGAGCCTTCAATTTTTACAAATTTTTTTAATTATTGAAACTCTAAACGTTGGAATTACAATCTTTGATACTGTAGTAATTTTTGGCATTTCAATTCTTGCCGGCTTATTACCGATATCTATTGGAGGTTTTGGTGTCAGAGATTATGTTATTTTCTTACTATTTTCAAATCTAGGCATAGATGGAAATTTATTCTTAATTTTATTATTGTTTAATTTAAGGTACATATTACCAATAATATTAAGTTTCTTTTTCTCATTTTTTAATCTTTTACAAATAAAAAATTAAAAATTTGAAAGTATTTGATTCAAATATAAAAAATATTAAATTAGATTAAGTGGAACAAAAAATTTTAGTAAAAAAGATATTTCAAGAGGTCATAAACCCGGGCAATTGTTTTCATTGTGGATTATGTGAGGGTCTATCAAAAAAACTTTTTAAAATGAGCAATAGTGTTAGTGGACCGATCCCAAAATTAATCAGAAAACCAATTTTAAGAGATATTCCTGATTTAAAAAAGATTTTGCATGCATGCCCAGGCCGAGGATTTCCTTATAATTATTTGTCTACCAAGACACAGTCTAAGAAAACAAGTAAATTAGTTGGAAACTATAATAATTTATTTGTAGCTAGTTCTAATAAAAAAGAGATAAGACAAAAATCGAGTTCTGGAGGAGTTGTAAGATCTTTATTAATTGAATTAATTAAATCAAAAAAAGCAGACTTTGTATGTATGCTAGATGGGAAAAAAAATAAAGTTTTAGATTTTGATCTTTTGATAACAAATAATTTAAATGAAATTTTAAATGTTTCTCAAAGTATTTATCAAACTACTCCCTTGTTACATAGATTAAAAAATTTAAAGAAAAATAAAAGATATGTTTTTGTTGGCTTGCCTGAACATATCGCATCATTGAGAGTTTTAAAATTATCTTATCCTAAAGAATTTGATCACATAAAAATTTTAATAAGTATTTACTCTGGAACAAATATGTATCCAGGAGCAATTGAATTTTATTTAAAAGGCAATGGTATAAAAACTTTAAAAAATGTTCGTAAAATTAATTGGAGATATGGTGAATGGCCGGGTAAATTAAGGGTAATAACAAAGACCAATAGAATATTAAGTTTAAAAAAATTTTATTATAATTATTTAATTCCATTTTTTATTTCTAAAAATTGTTTGATAACACCTGATTTTACAGGTGAATTGTCAGATATCTCTGTTGGAGACGCTTGGTCTCCAAAACTTGAAAATAAAGGATATGGATACTCAGTTATAATCTCAAGAACAAAATTATTGGATAAGATAATTAATAATTTAAAAAAAAAAAATACTTTAAGTTTAAAAAAAATTGATTTAACTGATGCAATAAAAATGCATGCACATATGCTAGAATTTAAAAAAGTTGGATCTTATCTTAGAATAGAAAAATTAAAAAAAAAAGGACCAGTACCACAATATGATCTTAAACCAGCAAATGTTACTTTATTAAGGAAACTAATTGAAATTATAATTGGAATTATAATTTCGATTGCATCAAATAATATTACAAGGTCTTTATTTTCATTTATAAATTCTAATTTTATGGGTTATTTATTTCAATCTTTAAGAAAATTTTGGAAACATATGACCAAACCTACTAAAAGAAAAGGTTTAAAAAATTTAAAGTTTATTAAAATTAATAATAATCGATTAAAAGAATTTTTTTAAAAAAGGTAATTAATGAAAACTACTTTTGTTCAAAGATTAAAAAATGAGATTAGATATTTAAAAAATAAGGATTGGTCTTTAGAGGAAATGGGCAATTTTTGGAATAATTTAAATGAATATGATGATATAAATTCAACTATATATCCTTATAAAAAAAGATTTACTAATTCAAAAAAATTGTTTGATGAATTAAATTTAGATGACTTTAATCCAAAAAAATGTTTAGATTTACAAACTAGAACAGGAAATGGCTCAATTTTTTGGTCAAAATTTTTTTCAGATATTGAATTTTATATATCAGATTTTAGTATTAATTTCTTAGAAAAAAGTAAAAAAAATTTAAGAGAGAAGAATATAAATTTTAAAGATTTTCATATTAAAAAATTTCCTATTCCTTTTGAAAACAATTTTTTTGAGTTTACATTAAGCTATGAAACTATTGAACATATTGCAGATTATAAATTTTTTTTTTTCTGAAATCGTTAGAGTAACAAAAAAAGATGGTATCATAATTTTAACCTGTCCAAATACAAGTTGGGAAATAGTCCATTTTTTAGCAGCAATATTAAATATCAATCATAGCGAAGGACCACATACATTTCTTAAAAAGAAATATATTGATGATTTAATAACAAATCATAATCTTGAATTATTGAATTATAATACAACTATTTTTCTTCCATTTAACAATAGTTTTTCAATTAAATTGGATAATTTATTAGATAAATATTTACCTAAAATTCTTAAAGAAAAATTATTCTTAAGACATAGCTATATATTAAGAAAAAATAATTAATTTTAAGAAACTTTAAAATAATCGTATTACTGATTAAAATTTTATATATATTAAAAAGTCATGAAAGATTTTAACTACTGTATTGTTGTTCCAGTATATGAGACTAAGGAAAATTTTGAAAAGTTTGTTAAATTAGCTGAAGATCTATTAACCAACCAAAATGAGATTGAGATTATTTTCGTTGATGATGGAAATGATTATGATTTAGATAATGTAATTAATAAAAATCTAAAAAATTTTAAATTAGTTAAGAATAAAAAAAATTTAGGTTATGGAGCGTCTATTAAAAAAGGTATTTTACAGACTAATTCAAAAATTATAGGAATAACCGATTGTGATAATTCATATGATTTAAAACATCTAATTGATATAATTTTACAATTTGAAAAAAAGGAATGTGATTTATTGGTTGGTAAAAGAATATTTGAATATAGAGATTTTTTTCCAAAAGTAATATTTAGAAAAATAATTAATAAGCTATCGACTTTAATATTTAATTATAAAATTGAGGATATCAATTCAGGGCTAAGAGTATTTTACAAAAGAGATTTTATGAAAGACTTAAATGTTTATCCAGATAAATTTTCGATTACTTCAACTCAGACTTTATGTACCATTTCAAGAAATAAAGAAATTAAATACACTGATACTAAATACTTGAAAAGAGACGGCAAATCTAAAATTAGTGTTTTATATGATCCCTTTAAATTTTTTTATTTAATTTTTAAAATATTTTTAATTTTTTCACCAATGAAATTTTTCGGATACTTTGGATTTGTTTTTATAACACTATCAATAATTGTTTTAATTTTAAGTAGTTTGTTCCTTGATAAAATCATGGATATTACTTTTTTGATTTTATTCATTTCAGGAATTAATTTCATTTTTTTTGGTTTAATAGGAGAAATAATCAAAATTAAACATAAAAATGACGATTAAAACATTTTTTTAAGATCTATAAAAAACTAAAAATTCTGATAGAGAATATTTTTTAGTGCAAATATTTATATAGTTATAATAAAAGTTTTTTTTCTCTATCTCAGTAAAATTATAGTTTTTTAAAATACAATTTTCGTTCAAAATCTTCTTTGAAAGTTTGTCAGGATTATAAGTAATATCTCTCGCATAACTTGATTGATTAAGTTTTTCAACAAAATTTAAATTTAATACTAAGTAAAATGGGATCAGTATAATTAAATATTTTGTTATAAGATATTTAGAAAAAAAATCTGTCTTAAGATTTTTAAGATAGTCAAAAATTATCAATAAATAAAAAGCTGCAAATCCACCAAAGACTCTCGGAGCTGGATCTTTGTTTATAATCACAATTGTAAAAAAATGTAATAGTATAATTAAAAAAATATATGAATTTTTATAAAATTTATAGCTCAATAAAGATGCTATTAAACTCAATATCAATAAAAATAAAATTATCCTATCAAATTGATAAAGAGTATTAATAAATAAAACTAAATTAAATTTTTCTGCTGCAGCATAAGTTTTATAAAAAAATATCCCTTTAAATCCAACTGTAACTATCTCAAACATGTTATTTAAAAAAAAATTTATTACGAATGTAATATCAGTCTGTGGAATTTTTAATAACGCTATACCAGTGAGTAAAATTGAAAATAAATAAAAAAAACAAGTAGGTGCAAGAAAATAAATTATGAAATTTTTTATAAATATTTTTTTTTTCATCGAAAAAAAGAGAACGGCAATTATTGGGATTATTAGATATAAATTAACTAAGTGGTTATAGGTCTGAATAAAAAGCAAAAAAAAGATGATCTTACTAGAGTTTTCATTCTTGCTTTCTTTTAAAAAATAAAAAATTAAGCAAAAAATAAATGATGAAAATGTATAACCAATATATAAACCATTTTGTAATGTAAAGGTAGTTAATAGAATAATTGATCCAAATAACAATACTTGTACAAAGTTTAATCCAATTTTTCTTAAGACCCATAAATGGAGTAATATAAAAATAAAATTTATTGATCTATAACTTACAATGTCGTATCCAAATATTATAGTCTTGATAAATCCAACTAAGTGAAACAAAGTAACATTATTAGGGTAATTTTTTATAAATAATGTTTTAATACTTGAAGTATATACAAGTATTGCATTTAGCTCATCTCCAGTAGGAGGAACAAATTCTTTTATATAAACATTGAAAAAATAAAGTGTTAATAAAAAAAAACATAATGATAAAAAAAAATATTTTTCGAAGATATTTTTATTTTTATATATTCTCACTATTAATAATTGTAGACGTAAAGAAACTAAAACGCAAAGGTTTCGAATTTTATTGAGGATCTATTATTAATAAATTTATTTTGTTACGAATATTTATGACTTTTTAAAGTTTCAAAATTCTAATTTTTATTTTATCAGTTAATTTTTAAGAATAAAAAAAATTATTGTTAAATCAATAAGTTTTGAATTTATTAAGTGTTGGTGCCCCCGCACGGATTCGAACCGCGGACCTATTGATTACAAATCAATTGCTCTACCAGCTGAGCTACAAGGGCATGCTGAATAATTATTAATTATTTTCTGATTAATCAACTCTTTTTTTTAAATAATCTAAATGGTGAAATACTATTGAAGCACTATTAGATATATTTAAACTTTCTATTCTTTTATTAATATCTATTTTAACTAAAAAATCAGCGTATTTAGAGGTATGTTTGTGCATTCCAGATCCTTCAGATCCAAATAAAAGTATATTGTTTCCTTTCCAGTTAATATCAGTAAAATTTTTGTTTCCATTTCCGTCAAAACCATAAATCCAAAAGTTTTTATCTTTCAAGTTTTTTAAAGTTGAATTGATATTAGAAACCTCAAAAATTTTTATGTACTCCATGGCTCCACTGGCAGCTTTAAACATTAACTTACTTTCACTTGGGAATGATCTTTCTTTAATAATTATTCCATCTATATTAAACGACAAAGCACTCCTAATTAAAGAACCAATATTTCTAGGATCAGTCACACCATCTAAACAAACTAATGTCATATCATTTTTATGATCTAAATAATCTTTTAAGATTGGTTTTTCAAAATGCTCAATTTCGGCTACATAACCCTGATGTAATAAATTTTCTTTTGTACTGTATTTGTCTAATTCTTTTTTCGTTTTAAAATAAACTTTAACTTCATCTAAAAGATTTTTTTTAGGGCTTTTTCTGTGAATATTTTTTTTACTCTCTTCAGTCAAAAAAACTCTTAACACTTTTCTTTTAGGATTCCTCAGTGCTTCGATTACAGCATGTTGACCTATGATAAAAAAAGACGATTTATTCATAAAATTCACCTAGTTTTACACGTTTTTTTAATATTTTCTTATTAAATCACGTATTGCATTTGCATAATAAAAATATATAAAACGCTTGTTGTTTAAAGCTTTATTGAACAAGGGGACACTTCCCCTAAGGGAGGGGTTCCAGAGCGGTCA
>MDTB01172073.1_pt1 | contig 15282 bp, 14 predicted proteins | sample 811161 | NCBI WGS metagenome assembly MDTB01 (sample SAMN05326650, study PRJNA326480) | marine metagenome | isolation source: seawater | place: Mediterranean Sea | collected 2009 | reverse complement strand
GCGAGTGTGGCCAGCCAGCGCCGCAGGCCTACCGGCTCTCCGATCAGAACAGACGAGAACACGACCACCATGATAGGGGCGGTGAAAGTAATAGTAACCGCGTCGATAAGCGGCAAAGAAGCAATGGAGAGGTAGTACGCCAGATAGGAAAGAAAGCCCAGCACCCCTTTCAGGAAAATCTTGAAGGGCTGATATACGCGAAAGCCGCTACGCCCCAGTCGTATTGCAACAATGATGCCGATCAGCGTCAGGGCAATCACACTTCGAACGATAACAATCTGCAGGATGGAATACTCTTTGCTGAAGAGCTTAATAATGACGTCCTGCATCGAGAAGACGAAAAGGCCGATGACGAGGGCAAGGATCCCCACAAACGGCCGATTTTCCTGATTGATTCCGGGCACGGCAAGAACTCCACAGCACGATAGTGGGCGCGAAGCCTAAGCCCCTTTCTTTCCTCGGACAACATAAATCTAGAAGACAGGTCGCACCCAGAGAAGAGATATCCTGAAAACGCCAGAAACCTAGATAAGAGCATTGCAAACCGCTTGTATAGCGGGATGGGTGGACCTTCTGTACCATACTGGTTTGTTCTTTTCTAACCCGTGACGGGATATGACTGACAAACCACTGACCTGGTCTTTACCTTTTGAAGGCACCCACGAGGTGGCGGCCTCGGCGGCCTCGCTTTCCTTCGTTGGCGGTGCTGGTGATCTGGACAACCGGGGTCAGATTCGCAACCCGGGTGACCTTGCGTCACAGGTCAAAGGCGCGGTTGAAAATATTGAACTGGCGTTGACCCAGGAGAACTGCTCACTGGCTGATGTCGTTCGGGTTAAGGCCTTTGTTGAGTTGTCTCTAAATGTTGACGAGAGTGCGGTGGTGCGAATGCTGCTCGATGTCTTGCCTTGCGATCCAGCTGCGGTGATCTCGGTCGTCCCCGTTGAAATGCAGCCATTTGAAGGCCAAAAAATTCAGCTTCAGGCGATTGCCAAGCGTGGCTGGCGTGATGTGGCGTACCAGGTTGTGGAGGATACGTCGAGAATTGCGTCGGCAGATGCGGGGGGAGAGCCTGTAGTTACCACAGCACTTCGGGTGGGCGAGTTTATTGCAACCGCCAACCGGACAGCGGCGCACTGTATAGATGCTTATGACGGGAGTATCGATGGGGTGGATCAATGCCACGCAATCATGAAATCGCTCAATAGTGACCTGAAGACGGTGGGCGCCACACTTCAGGATGCGATCAAACTCGAGGGCTACTATCAGGGTGTTACCCGGGCGCAATGGACCCCATTCGCCGAGGCTCGGGCATCCTACTTTGCAGAGCCCGGCCCCCCGGCCACCGTGATTCCCTGTCATCTTGGAGAGCACGACCAGACCATGACCCGCGTTGGTGTGCTGGCGATGCGAGAGCGGCGCAACAGTTACGATAAGTACATCCCGAGAGAAGACGCCTGGCCTGAGCGGGTCTGGGACTGGCCGGCCGAATTGCCTTATCGCCAGGCCCAAAGGCTGCGTGACATGATTTGGCTCGGCGGACAGGTGCCGGCGCAGCCGTATTCGAACACCGGCAAACGAATGCATCCAGGCCAGTTATTGCCCCAGGCCCGGTTGACCATGAGTTATATCAGTGATCTCTTAAGGCCCTTTGGAAAATCCACGTCGGACCTGAAGCTTCTGGTCTGCTACTACCGCCGTCCGCCCGATCAGGATGAAACCCACGCTCTATTGGCACTGCTGACAGATTACTGTGGGGGTGTTCTGCCCCCGTTGAGCCTGATACCGGTGGATCACATGCAGGATACGGATTCCACCATTGAGATTTGGGGTGTGGCGCAGGGCTAGCTTTTCTGGACCAGGCGGTTCTTGCAAGAAGCCTCACGGTGCCTCGCTTTCCCAGGATTGATCGCTCCTGCTTGTTCTAAAACTTTTTCAATTAAATCCGATACTGGAGAATACCTATGTTTGGACCAATCACGATTCCTTATGAAGCTGTGATGCTTTACAACGTCTGCCAACTGAAAGAGGGAGTAGAGTGGAGCGATGATCTGGAGTTTGCGATCGGCGAGATGTGTACAGTGGTTAAGGAAACCTACGATGAGTTCATTGCAGGTCAGGTCCTGAAATACGCGGGTTTTGTGAGCAAAGAGGGATCGGTTGGGAATTTTGGCCCTGAGGGTAATCACTTTGCATTGATTACCTATTGGAAGTCTTTTGAAGCTCATGAAGAATCCCATCGGGCGGAATTGTTCCTGGAGGCGTTCGGGGGTGTGATGGAATTCTGCTCCGAGACCAAGGAGTTGGGTTACGAGATCATGTGGCAGGGCGAAAAGTAGGGTGGAAATTCTGCCGGATCAATCTTTGCAACTTGTGTCGGCGCGGTTGTTTCTGCGCCCGCTCTTGGAGAACGATGTCGATTTGGTTCTTGAGCTTTTTACCGATCCCGAGATTATGGAATACGCAGGCGGCCCCGTAAAAAGCGAAAGGATTCGGGCGGAGATGGCAGCCTCCGTCCAGCGCGGCGCAGATGGATCTATTGGGGTCTGGTGTATTTGCAAAGCACAGACCAAAGCGCCCATCGGCACCATTGCGCTCCTGCCGTTACCGGTAGAGGCCGAAGATACTGAGTGGGAATTGGTGCGCACGGGAGAGATGCCGGACGGTGACATCGAGATCGGTTACTTTTTGAGAAAAGAGGAGTGGCGGCAAGGCTATATATCCGAGGCGGTATCGCGTGTCCTGGAGTTCGCTTTTTCTGTTGCAAGTCTGGAAGAAATTGTTGCGGTGATTGATCCTCGAAATACGGCTTCCCGAAAGGTTCTCGAGCGCACTGGATTCTTGAGCGAGGGGGATCGACGGGCCTATCGGGAAACCTGTCCAGGATTTCGGCTCTCAAAGTCGGGCTGGCTCGCCGGCCGATCATGACCTGGCGCGTAGGAATAGAATCGGGGTGGGTTTTCGGACGACGCTTGATTTTGATCTCGCGGAGTCCTTATTATCGTTGCTCTGACAACGCTACCTTAACTGCAGGTGACAGACTATGAGCGTACTGATCAAAAACGGCCGGATCGTGACCGCGGTGGATGATTACCACGCGGATATTTATATCGAAGATGAAAAGATATCCATGATCGGCAAGGACCTGCAGGTAGAAGCGGCCAAGGTGATCGATGCGAGCGACCGGTTGGTTATCCCCGGCGGCATTGATCCGCATACGCATTTTGATATGCCTTTTGGCGGCACGAGGAGCGCAGACGATTTTGAATCGGGCCCGCGCGCTGCTGCGTTTGGGGGCACGACCTGTGTGATTGACTTTGCGATTCAGAGCAAAGGCAGCTCAACGTTCGAAGGACTGGATACCTGGCATCAGAAGGCAGACGGTAAATCGCTGATTGACTATGCGTTTCATATGATTATCACCGATATGCCGGATTCACGACTCCCCGAGATGCAGAAGCTGGCCGACGAGGGTGTGACCTCTTACAAGCTGTTTATGGCCTATCCAGGCGTGCTCTATGTGGATGACGGTACGCTTTACCGGGCGTTTCGTCAGGCGGGGGAGAACGGTACACGGATCTGCATGCATGCCGAAAACGGTATTGTGATTGATGAAATCATCAAGGAGGCACTGGCCGACGGACATACCGAGCCGAAGTATCATGGGTTAACGAGACCCACCCGGATGGAGGCCGAGGGGGTGTATCGCTCCATCGCGATCGCGGAGGTCGCCAAGGTGCCCCTCTATATCGTGCACCTTTCGTGCTCGGATGCGCTTGAGGAAGTCAAACGCGCGCGTGCCCGCGGTGTGGATGTCATTGCGGAAACCTGTCCGCAGTATCTGTTTCTCGATCAGAGTTACTACGATCAGGAGGGTTTTGAGGGCGCCAAGTACGTCATGACGCCGGCACTTCGGGAGAAATGGAATCAGGATGAACTGTGGCAGGGGCTGAAATTCCGTGACCTTGAGACGATTGCAACGGATCATTGTCCGTTCTGTTTTAAGGATCAAAAAGAGTTAGGACTCGATTCGTTTACCAAGATTCCAAATGGGGCGCCTGGCGTCGAAAACCGGATGAGCCTGATTTACAACGGCGGTGTGGTGAAGGGGCGGATGGATCTCAACCGCTTTGTTGAGGTCACCTCAACGGCGGCGGCCAAGGCCTTCGGACTTTTTCCGAAGAAGGGCACGATCGCTGTGGGCACAGATGCGGACATCGTGATCTTCGACCCGGAGCGTACCGAAACAATCAGTGTCAAAAATCCCTGCACACATCATATGCGTGTCGATTATTCCGCTTATGAAGGTTTCGAGGTCAAAGGTTTCACTGAAACGGTGTTGAGCCGAGGCCGCGTTATCATCGAAAACAACGAACAGAAGATTGAGCGGGGTGGCCAGTTCGTCAAACGGGCCCTGACCGGCGCACATCTTTCAGGCTAATATCGCTCGTTTATCTACCGGACCGACGGGCGTAACCGACAACGTCCGGCGGTCTTATATCTGGAGATTGCTCCGTGTATAAACTTTATGGAAGTCTGGGAGCGGCAAGTCTCGCACCGCATTGCGTTCTAGAGGCCTCGGGCGAGCCGTATGAGTTCATCCCGGTCAATATCTCCGACGAGGTTGAACGCGATCCCGAATATCTGAAATTAAATCCCCATGGCCGGGTTCCAACATTGGTGATGGGCGGTGAGGTTATGATGGAGTCTGCGGCGATATCGATGTACCTCGCGGATAAGCACCCGGAAGCGAACCTGTCACCAGCATTGGATGATCCCCAGCGTTGGGAATATCTACAGTGGATGACTTATCTCACAAATACCCTGCAGGAGACCATGCTGTTGAAGCGGTACAGTTCAGGCTATACCACGGATACTGACACTTCCGCGGTGTCAGATTCAGCCGCAACGCGCCTCACACAGATTCTTCATGTGCTCGATGCGGGGTTGCAAAAACACGTGGGACCCTTTTTCCTGGGCGACAACTTGAGTACTGTAGATATTTATCTCAACATGGTACTTGGCTGGGATCCGGACATTGGCGCTGGCGCAAGTGAGACGAAAGACTGGCCGAATGTTAGGAAGAATTATGACGCTCTGTTTTCCCGAAAGGATGTGGCCAAGATCCTGCTCGAAAATGACTTTCCGGGCCCGGTATCCTGATCGGGATACTGTTCGGAATCAGTTCAACCACTGACCCTCGGGAATGGAGTCGATCTCTTTTCCTGCCATCCAGCGTCCATGGAACTGAAGTCCTTCTTCTTCCATCCTGGAGAAAAAATTTTTCGGATCATCTCCTTCGATGTGGGCACGGTGCGCATCCGCGTCGATGAAGATCTGCGTGTAAAGAAAGACGTTGGGGTTATCTGTAGCCCGGCACACAAAAAACTGCTTCATACCGGGCTGGTTTTCAAGGCAGGTGTAGCGGTATTCGTTAATGAGTTGCTCGATACGGTCAAGGTCACCCTCTACCACGGCTGTCACATGAACGATGTAGGTCATTTCGATGCCCAAAGTTCGGTGCTGAGGTAGCGTTCACCCGTATCCGCAAGGATGGCAAGTAGCTGCCGACCTTCCGCTTCTTCGCGTTTGGCGTACTCAAGCATTCCGACCACTGCCGCGCCACACGAGATGCCGCAAAAGATACCCTCGCGCTGTGCAAGTTGTCGTGCCACATCTATAGCGTCGTCGGCATTTACAGCGATCACGTCGTCGTAGGCGTTTTGATCGAGTGTGTCTGGGATGAACCCAGGCGCGGTGCCCATAATGCGGTGTTTGCAGGCGATTCCTTTTGACAGGATGGGAGAGTTGTCCGGTTCCGTGGCAACGATCGTGATCCCGGGTATGGACTCACGCAGGACCGACGACAAGCCGCTGATGGTGCCGCCTGTGCCAGTGGTGCAGATAACTGCACCAAGATCACTGTCAAAATCTTCAATGATTTCGCTCGCGGTCTGGCGGTGCGATTGGGGGTTGGCAGGGTTGTAGTGCTGGCCGACGAAAAAATAACCTTTCTCTTTTTCAAGCCGCCGAGCTTCCTCGATAGCGCCTACGGTACCCTTCTCGGCAGGCGTCAACACCAGTTCCGCGCCAAAGGCCTTGAGAATGGCTTTACGCTCCTCGCTCATGTCGGCCGACATCACAAAAACAGCAGGGTAATCCTTCACTGCGGCAACCATCGCAAGACCGATGCCAGTATTGCCGGACGTCGGCTCGACAAGCGTGTCACCCGGTTTCAGAACGCCGCGCGCCTCCGCGTCCTCAATCATGTTCAGCGCCGGCCGGTCCTTGACCGAACCCCCGGGGTTAAAACTCTCGAGTTTGACCCACAGGGAACTTGCTCGACCGGGATCGAATTGGTGCAAGCGGATGGTCGGGGTGTTCCCGATAGTTTGCAGGATATTGTCGTACTTCATAGCTCTATTTTAACGGCTTGGGCGCGCATTAAACCCCGTGGAAAAAAGGAAATGAATCCAGACTGGAAATGGAAATATGGTTGAGGGTAACCGGCGCGGTCGAAGCAATCGCCAGAGAGGACCGATACCGTGGAGCCGCGGGTAGGTCATACAGGGTAGTTCCGTCTATATCCTTTGGCCGCCATTCGGTAGAACAGAGCATCGCTGGCCTATCCGGGTCGACCGTGACCGAAAATCGGTTTAGTGGTAAACCAAGACCGAGGCCGTGCAGTTTCAGGTACGCCTCTTTTCGTGTCCAGCAGGCAAAGAATGCTTCTGATTGACGAGACGCCGGTAGGGCCATTAGTTCAGCGATTTCGGCGGTGGAGAAAAACCTCTGAGCAAGGCCTACCCAGGTATGGCGTGTCGGAGCCCGGATGCGCTCAACATCGATCCCGAGCGCCGCTTCCCGGCAAGCAGCAATACAGGCTTGATCGTTCGAGTGGGAAAGATTGAAGAACAAAGGACTGCCTTGAAGATGAGGTTTGCCTTTTTCCCCGTAATTGAAAGTGACCTCGACTGGGCTAAGACTTAACAGTTTCGCAAGTACGGCGCGGAGCAGTCCCCGACAGACAATAAAACGGGAGCGGTCCCGCTCAAAAACAAAACGGGCAGCGCGTTGCTTTTCGGTATCGGAAAGGCAGGTGAATAATGATGTATCCGCGTTTTTGAGGTCTTCAAGGGAAACTTGCCAGACATCGACCCCAATCGGAACATCCACGCGAATACCCACTATGTGTCTTCAGCCGTCGGTGCAGCCGGTTTGGCAAACACAATCATGGCGACTCCGGTTAGGACGACGACACCGCCCAACAGCACGCCCATGCTCGGGCGTTCGCCTAGCAACAGCACCGAGAAGGCAATAGTAAACACCGGTAAAAGCAATAGCACGGGCATCACGTGAGATACAGGATTGCGACGCAGGACGGTAAACCATACGCCATAGCCCGCGACCGTCATGATGAGTCCAAGGTAAGCGACACTGCCCCAGCCAATCCAGGTCGCGTGGGTCAAGGCTTCCCACTGGCCGTCCTCGAACAGAAATGATCCCAAGAGCATTTGTGGGGCAGCCAGCACACCAATCCAGGCGATGCCGGTAAGCCCATCAAGTTGATTGCTAATCCTCTTATACATGATCTGTCCGACCGCCCAGATCATTGCACCGCTTCCTGTCAGGAAGATCGCGAGCAGTTGACCCTCCGTATCGGGAAGGCCGGCAATAAGCACGATGCCGAGAAACGAAACCGCCATGCCGCAAACTCGAATGAGTCCCGGTCTTTCCCGAAAGATCAGTACCGCAAGCAGCACCCCACAGGGCACTTCCAAATGAACCACGATAATGGCGAGGGATGCATCGATCATGGAAAGGCCTGTAAAGGTCAGACCGTACTGGATGGTCGAGCCGATCAGGGCAATCCAGAAAAGATCCTTCATACAATTTCGGGGTATGGGGACGAACCAGACGAGCACCAACGCCGCGATAAAGAAGCGGAGGCTCATCAACAGCAGCGGTGGGAATTCTGCAAGGCCTGCTTTGGCTACGGTAAACCCAAGCGCCCAGCTCAGAGGAACAAAAAGAGAGATAAGCAGTTCACGGCCTTTCATTGTGCGTTAACGATAGAGGTCATCATGGTAATGTTACTTTCAGAAAGACGCTTGCTGGCGGTTGGCAAGTCATCATGGATCAGGTAGGCTGCGTTCGCGTCCATCTGCCTCAAGGAAAAGACCAGTGCTTCGGAATTTGCTGAAAAGCCTGATCACGACGTTCATTATTTTTTGTGCCGGTATTATCCCTGTTCTGGGGTCGCCTGGCGTATCCGACCAGCCTTTGTGGTTCAAGACCGGTTCCGGTAACGGAACAACGGCCGTGCAGGCGATGGCTGGGGTGAGCGGTGATGACGCGTTCCTGCTTTCCGCGGTTAGCGCGTCTGGCTTCAGTCTCAGCGGATTCTGGGGGGAAGGGCAGGGGTTGTCATCCCTGTCTCCTGCGCAGTCGTTTACCCAGCAGGAGGCGAGCCTTTTCCACGGGGAACATGAGCAACCGTCACATTTTACAGGCGCAGCCCTCGATTTTTTGAAAGGAGGGTTTCAGTTCACCTCTGGAGTTTCCCAGATCGGCGTCTTGAATGTGCCCGATCGTGTGAGTTGGTTCGCCGGCGCCACGTCGGAGAGCCTCGTTGTCCAGTTTTCTCGCGTGGACGGTCAAGAATCGGGTGTGGCCCATTCGGCAGGGCTGCAAATGCGCCTGCCTTTTGGAATAGTCCAGGCCGCCTATACCGCGGCGGCTTCCGATGCAGTCTCCACGGTGCTTAGTTGGCAGTTGCCATTGAGCCGAGATTTGTCCCTGGGATTTGAATTTTGGGACGGCCACAGCACACGATTTGCCGACGGTATTTATCAGCGTTGGGTTCTCAACATTTCCGGCAGCCTTTTGGGTCAGGAGACTTTGTTTGCCCGTGAAGGCGGAAATACTGGCGCCGATATCGCCACGACCGCACTTCTTGCGGCGGGCGCGGTAGGCGTGGCTTTGGTAGCAACTTCCGGCAGTGACGGTGCAGACAACCAACTTCGTTTTTCCACCCAGCATGAGGCTGCACGGAACGTGCTGAACGGGGTTAACCCGACCTCGGTTGCGCAGAATCTTGAGTATGGGGGTTGGGTTTACCGTAATCCGGATAACACTTTCAGTGCGACAGAGCCGATTAAGGGTACTGTGGATCGAGTCAACATCGGCTCGCCAACCAGTGTTCCCTCAGGATACGCAACCGCAACCTACCATACGCATGGTGCCTACGATCCTAAGTATGACAGTGAAAACTTTTCTTACCTCGACATTACGATGAACAATAACTGGGGAGTCGATGGGTATCTCGGGACTCCGGCGGGATACTATAAATTCCATCATTACCTGACCGGGGTGATCACCACACTCGGCACGATCGCCAACTGACCGTTGATTACAAGTTTTGAAGCGCAATCGAAAAAACAACACGAACAGATAGAGGGCTCCATCACGGTGAACAAACATTTGTCCGTTGATGCAGTAGTTATCGGCGCAGGAATTATTGGCACGGCTGTCGCGCTGGAGTTGTCGAAAGCCGGCCGAAAGACCATATGTGTCGATCGAGCCCCTAAGGCGGGTTACGGTTCAACCTCGAGTTCCTGCGCGATTATCCGTGTCCATTACTCGACGCTTGAAGGCACCGCTTTCGCATTTGACGCCTATCATGACTGGGAGCACTGGTCGGAATACCTTGGGCCGAATGTTTTGGCTGATCTTGGGGTCGCCCGGTTTCATGAAACGGGGGCCCTGGTAATGAAGACCGAGGGAAACGGGCACCTCAAGAATGTGGTTGAGAATGTTCGCGCACTCTCTATTCCTTTTGAGGAATGGGATGAGGGCAAGATCACCGAACGGCTTCCGGGTTACGACCTGCGTTGTTTTGCACCGGCAAAACGAATGGAAGACCCAGCGTTTGGAGAGCCGGGTGCAGGGCGGATTACGGGGGGTGTTTTCTTTCCAACAGCGGGATACATTAATGACCCCCAGCTCGCCTCCCAAAATATACAGGTAGCCGCCGAGGCGGCTGGCTGCTCCTTTTTGTTTAACCGTGAGGTCGTCCAGATTCCTTCCGAAGGCGGGCGAGTCAAAGGCGTGTTGCTGGCCGACGGGACGGAGATTAAAGCCCCGGTAGTCGTGAACGTTGCCGGCCCCCACTCATCCAAGGTTAACGAACTTGCCGGTGCAGTTGCTGATATGCGGATCACCACACGTGCCTTGCGACAGGAGGTCGCGCACGTGCCAGCACCGGAAGGTCTTGATTTCGAGGGCGCCGGACTCGTGGTGTCCGATAATGATATTGGGGTCTACTGCCGACCTGAGACGGGAAACTATGTTCTCGCCGGGAGCGAAGATCCGCCTTGTGATGCTCATGACTGGGCGGATCCTGATGATTTCAATCGTGACTTTTCAGATCAGGCAACTACCCAGGCCCTACGCCTTGCGCAACGCATGGGAGGCCTTAAGTTACCTCACCGGATGCGCGGCGTGGTCGATCTCTACGATGTGACTGAAGACTGGCTTCCGATCTATGACTGCTCTGCAGTCGAGGGCTTTTATATGGCATGTGGGTCAAGTGGTAATCAATTTAAGAATGCGCCCGCAGCAGGGCGTCTGATGTCAGGCCTGATCGATTACTGTGAATCGGGGAGGGATCACGATCGCGAACCTTTCCAATTTAAGCTCCGGCACATTGATTTCGAGCTCGATACAGCCAGCATGTCTCGGCGTCGGGAAATCAATCCGGACAGCAGTTTCTCAGTGTTGGGGTAGACAGGACAAGATCCCGGCAAAGAGTGTGGACTAGACGATCTCGAGCCCAAATTGCTCAGCGGTCTCGATGAGAAGTTCCCAAAGAGACTCCGCAAAGCCTCGCGGAATGAAGAGTTCATAGCCAGCCTCGCTGCGCCACAAGGTGATACCAACGTGATGAATTCCTCCTGAAGCCACCTGATTGACGACAAAGCGGTCTTGTCGCAGATCGGTAGGAAGCAACCGATTGAGGCATGCGGACGCCTCAGGGCCTGAAACTAGAATTCGGGTACGGGAGTGTGAGATATCGAGTGTGACGCCGGTCTCGGCATCGAGTGGCGAGGGTTCGACATCTAGCAGCCACCATTTTAGTGCCTCTACCCGAAGGGCGCTTCCCTTTTCCCCGCAGATGACCTCGCCCGGTCGCGGAGTCTTTGAACTGCCGATTGCTTGCGCAACTGTCGTACCGACCGTCCCCAGGGTTTCCGGCCAGGCACTCATCTGGTACAGATTGAGGTCTGGAACCTCCTGGAGGCGGACACCCGGCTCCCCCGGCCGGCCGTGCAGTCCCCGGTGATAATTTGCGGCTAGTGCGGATTGTCGTTTAGCCATACATCCGCTCTCCTTTGGGATCGTACATATGCGGCGAGACAATCTCGACAGCCGTATTGCCCTTGCGAACCGGATCGGCGCAGACGACCTCGCGATCCTGCCAGGCATCATGACCACCTTTGATAAAGCCGAGTCCGATCCAGTGACCAAGTACAGGAGAGTGGGTAACAGCTGTGATCCAGCCTGCACCGTAGCCCGAGATCTCGTCTGCGGCACACAGGATAGCACCGGCGTTGAAGATCTCCCGTCGGTCACGTGGGAAGATACCGACCAGCCGTGGCCGGTCTGCTCGGACAAGTTCGGGCCGCTTACGAAGTGCACTGCCAATGTAGGACTTCTTGTCTGATGCCATGCGGCCAAGACCTGCGTCTTCAATGGTTACTCGACCGTCCAGTTCGGCGCCGGTGACGTGACCCTTTTCGATTCGAAGTGCGCCGAGCGCCTCGAGGCCGTAAAGGCAGCCATCCATCGGTTGGGCCACATCCCAGAGGTTCTGCATGACTTCCGGTCCGAAGTCCGAGGGTACGTAGACCTCGAAAGCCCGTTCGCCTGAAAAACTGATCCGGGCAATGCGTGCCGGAATCCCGCCTCGCATCGAGGCTTGGACCACGCCCATGAAGGGTAGCGCTTCGTCTGAGACCAGCGTGGGCTGTTCGACGCAGGCGGCAAGCACTTGCCGTGATAGCGGGCCGGCAACCGCGACACCGGCCCATTGCTCCGAGACAGAGGTCAGGTGGACTTTCAGATCGCTCCAGCGGGTTTGAATAAGTTCCTCGAGAAAGGCCATGACCTTAGCCGCATGCGCGGTGGTGGTCGTCATGAAATATTCATTCTCTGAAAGGCGCCAGGTGGTGCCGTCATCCATAACCAGTCCATCGTCCCGCAGCATAATGCCGTACCGGGTTTTGCCAACCGCCAGTTTGGCGAAGGCGTTGCTGTAGACTCGGTTCAGCAGTTCGGTTGCATCCGGTCCCTGAATGGCGATCTTGCCGAGGGAGGTGACATCGCACAGCCCCACCGTACGGCGTACCGTTTCGGCTTCGCGAACATAGGCTTCACTGATGGTCTCGTCCTCGCGGGCGAAAAACCAGGGGCGATGCCACAATCCTGCCATGGTCATGGTCCCGCCCGCGGAGAGATTCCACTCATGCAGCGGGGTGCGACGAAGAGGCCGAAAGTGCGGCCCAACATTTCTCCCCTTCAATGCGCCGATACTGATCGGCGTATAGGGCGGTCGAAATGTTGTCGTACCGACCTCAGGTATTTCCTTGCCTAGCGCCTCAGCCATTAGCGCGATTCCGATAATGTTGCCCATCTTGCCCTGGTCTGTTGCCATGCCGAGGGTGGTATAACGTTTGAGATGTTCCACTGACACGTAACCTTCATGTTGTGCCAAGCGGATATCGTCGGTGGTGACGTCATGCTGTGGATCGACAAAGGACTTTAATTTTTTGCCTGAAGTGCGAACTTCGTAAAGCGGGTCAATCGGACCCTCCCAGTTGCCTGCGACTGGAACTGTGGCGATCTGTGAGGGATTCTCAAGTATCTGTAAGGCTTGGGTGGCCGCGTCACGCCCCGAGTTTGCGCAGGCCTCGTGGTCCCAGATTCCCGCCGCGCTTCCAGCAGCAAGGATCGCCTCTTCACAAGCAGGCGCGAGAAAGCAGGCCAGTTCTGGATTCCAGATCGGTTTAATACCCCGGTGCGAGAACAGATTGACCACGGGCGACCACCCGCCCGAGACCAGAATCAGATCGCAGTCGATTCGATCGGAAGATTGCCACCCGACCGTCTGGCGTCGCGCCAGTTGCAGGCCCGATACGACTTTACCGCCGAGGACCTTCTCCGGCGCGGAGTCAAGACGCAGTTGGATGCCACCGGCTTCGCACAATGATCGTAAAGTCCCGGGAATAGAACTCCTGGAGTCAAGCACAACCACCTGGGCGCCTGAACTGGCGAGATCGGACGCCGACGCATAGGCGGAGTCATTGTTGGTGGCGATGACAATGTCCTCGCCCGGCTGGATCGCAAATCGGTTGAGGTAGGAGCGCCCCGCATTCGCGGTCATGACACCAGGCCGGTCGTTGTTGCCGAAAGCAATATGGCGTTCAAGGGCGCCGGTAGCAAGAATGGTAGAGCGGGCACGCAGGGTCCAAAAGCGTTGGCGCGGTAGCCACGAGGGCGGATCGCTTAGATGGTCTGTCACGCGCTCCAGCAATCCGGCAACTCCTCCGTCGTAAAGGCCGAACGCAGTGGTGGATGTCATTATGCGTACACCGGCGCTGTCCAGTTGGCACAATTCGTCGCGCAGTGCGGTGGCGCAACCAGGATGACTCAGGCTGTCGCCCCCGAGCGTGGCATCCTGTTCGACCAGTACAACGTCGCACCCGGCGAGCGCTGCAGCGAGCGCAGCCGCCCGTCCTGCCGGTCCACTCCCGACAACTAGCAGATCACAGTAGCCATGGGCGTGTTCATAATGATCTGGGTCAGCCTCTCGTGAGGCTTGACCCATTCCGGCTGCCTTGCGGATAATTTTTTCGTACCGCATCCACATCCCGGTGCCACGACCCCACTCGAAGGGGGGTAGACCCATAAAAGTCTTGTAGTAAAACCCGGCTGCAAAGAAGCGCCCAAACAGGTTGTTGACTGCAGCAAAATCGGTGCGAACGCTGGGCCAGGCGTTCTGGCCACGGGCCACCAGGCCGTCATAAAGGGGTTGGGTTGTCGCGCGGACATTGGCATCCCGTCGTGCGCCTTCACCGACCGTGACCAATGCGCCCGACTCCTCGACCCCGGCCGACATGATTCCGCGGGGCCGGTGGTATTTGAAACTCCGTCCAAGGATCTGCTCACCATTGGCCATGAGGGCCGATGCCAGGGTGTCACCAGTGAAACCCTTCATTGAGATACCGTCCCAACTGAAACTGAGTGGCGTACTGCGGTCGATATGACCGCCTTTAGCGAGGCGTCGAGCGGTCATGATTCGTCTGTCCTGCCCCGTTCGGTGGTGAGGGCTTGTGCAACGCCCTCGTGAGCCGGTCGGACAGAGTGGATAGCGTGGGTGCGAGTATCTCGTTCAACCACGATCCACATCCTGCACCCCTGAAGGTGTTGCCAGGTCTCCAATACCACTCCATCGAGATTTTCGCGCTGGAATACGGCCTCAAGCCATTCGGATTCCAGAGCGTCGAGCGCAGGATACTCAACTGAGGCATCACCCCCGTAGCTGAATTCGCTGTGGTCTCGCATGCCGCAGAAAGGACAGGAAATTCTGAGCATGACAGTTCTAACCGTGCAGTTTGGGGTCGGGGCCTGCACCGCGCTCATCAATATTGATGCCGCGGGCAAACCGGTCTAACGTGTGATTCGCAATAACGGGATCGGGGCGGTTATTTGCAATCAGGTCAGCAAAGTACCAGCCGGATGCCGGACTCGCCTTGAAACCGCCATAGTTCCAGCCGGCGTTCAAGTAGAGATTTTTGAGCGGAGTCTTGCAGATGAACGGAGCGCCATCCATGGACATATCCATCACGCCCGACCAGTGCCGCAGCAATCGCACCCGACCTAAGCAGGGCAGGATCGATGTGGCACATTCTGCAACGTCCTGCACGATGGGAAGATTGCCGCGTTGGGCATAGGACTTGTACCAGTCAAGATCGCCGCCGAAAACCATCCCGCCCTTGTCTGACTGAGAAATATAGAAGTGTGCGCCGCCGACACCGAACACCACGACATGGTCGAGCAGGGGTTTGAGGGGCTCAGATACAAAAGCTTGCAGCTTATGTGTCTCAATAGGGAGTTTTCCAAGGTCGGCCATCCGCCACAGTCTTGAGGTATTTCCGGCAACGGCGAAGCCGACCTTGTTAGCTCGAATAACCCCGCGGCTGGTCTGAAGGCCGGTGACTG
>MDTB01230081.1_pt1 | contig 15283 bp, 23 predicted proteins | sample 811161 | NCBI WGS metagenome assembly MDTB01 (sample SAMN05326650, study PRJNA326480) | marine metagenome | isolation source: seawater | place: Mediterranean Sea | collected 2009 | reverse complement strand
TGGAATGAGAAAGATAGAACAAAACAAAAGAAAATGTTTTTTACACACTATAGATTTGTTCCGGGATTTGGTTTTTATGGATTAGGTCTTATACACTTTTTAGGAAATCTTACAATGTCTGCAACTGCAGCAATGAGAAGTTTAATTGATGCAGGTCAGTTTGCAAACTTACAGGGTGGATTTAAAGCAAAGGGTGTAAAGGTTGTAGGAGATAATGACCCTATTGCTCCGGGTGAGTTTAAAGAAGTAGAAGCAACAGGTATGGATTTAAATAAATCTATTGTAATGTTTCCATATAAAGAACCATCAGGTACACTATATAATATGATGACTTATGTTGCAGGTGCAGGTCAAAAGTTTGCAGATACAACTGAGCAAATTATTAGTGAAGGTTCTAACTATGGACCTGTAGGTACAACTATGGCATTGCTTGAAGCTTCAAGTAAATTTTTTACTGCTATACATAAAAGATTACACAAATCACAAAAAGAAGAATTTAAAATACTTGCACGTATAGATTCAGAAAGTTTACCACAAAGGTATCCTTATGAAGTTCCGGGTGAATCTTCAGAAGTATTTAGAATTGACTTTGATGATAAAATTGATATTATTCCTGTAAGTGACCCTAATATACCTTCATCTGCACATAGACTTATGATGACACAGATGGCAATGCAATTAGCACAGACTGCACCTCCGGGAATGTTTAATATGGAAGAATTAAATAGAACTTTACTTGATGCAGCAAATATTCCTAATCTTGAAAGAATACTTCCATCTAAACCTAAACCACAACCACTTGACCCTGTTACAGATATTGAAGCAGCAACTAAAGGATTACCTATTAAAGCTTTTATGGGTCAAAATCATGATGCTCATATTCAGGTTAAGACAATGTTTTTACAAGACCCTGCAAATGGTGGTAATCCAATAATGCAAAGAGTTGCACCAATATTACAAGCTAATATTCAAGAACACGTAGTTATGAAATATCAAGAACAGGTTAATGGTATAACTCAACAGATGATGGCTCAAGCTCCTCAAGGTAGTCCTAAAGACCCAAAAATTGTGGAACAAGTTATGGCTCAAGCAGCACAACAAGTCATGATGGCAAATCAGGCAATGGCACAAAAGGGTGGTACACCTGAACAACAAATGGTCATGATGGAAGCTCAAAGACTTGGAATAGAAAAAGAAAAACTTCAAGCAAATATTGCAAAAGAAGCTTCTGAAGGAGCATTAAAAAATAGAGACCTTGACTTGAAAGAACAAAAGATTGCATTAGATGCATATAAAGCAGGTGCAGAAAATTTATTAAAGGCAGAAGAAAAAGATAAAGATAGAAATACTGAACAGGCTATGAATGCAGTTAAAGTTCTTGCAGATTTGATTAAGAAAGGTGATGACATTCAAAGTTCAGAAACTATAAAAACTTCTGATGTATTAATTAAAATGCTACAAGATGCACAAAAAGAAAGAAAAGGTAAATGACATTATCTAGCGAAATAGATAAAGCACTTACAAAAGAAATTGAAATAATAAAAAATTCCCTTGCAAATGGTTCTGCTTCAGACTATCATACGTATATGAACTGCGTAGGTCGTATTTCAGGTATTGAATGGGCAAGAGCAGAAATTAAAAATATAACTAAAAAAATATTAGATGAAGAGGATGATTGATGCAACAACCAAGCATGGGAAATGCAACAAAAAATAGTGAATGGATTACAGACGATACAGTACAAGACCCTGAAGTATTACCACATATTCCGGGATTTCACATTCTTGTAAGACCTATTTCTATTAAAGAAAAAACTAAGGGTGGTTTATTACTACCTGATTCTGTAAGAGATGATATTGCATACCTTACAACTGTAGGTAAGGTTCTTGTAATAGGTGATGATGCTTATGTAGATGAAGATAAGTTTCCTAACGGACCTTGGTGTGAAGCAGGAGACTATGTATGTTATGGTAAACATACAGGACAAAAATTTTTTTATAAGGGAATAAAGTTATTATTATTGTATGATGACCAAATATCTATGGTTGTAGAAGACCCAAAAGATTTAGACCCTACATATAATTTAACGAATTAATTTAATTTAGCTATTGTAAAGCTAAATACTTTAATGTAAAATAGAAAATATGCGTAATGCTTAGTTTCGCAAACTATGGAGTAATAAATGGAAAAAGCAGACGAATGGTCTACGATTGATACTTCACAATCTAAAAAAGAAGAAGAAAAGGTAGAGTTTGAAATTGAAGGGCAAGAAGAAGAAAAGCCTGAAGAACCAAAAGATACCAAAGAAGAAACTCCTAAAGTAGAAAAACCTACTGAAGAAGTTAAGAAGGAAGAACCTGAAAAGTTTACATCAGGTGCAGAAAAAAGAATACGTCAATTAGTTCGTCAAAGAAAAGAAAGAGATGAACAAATTGAACAACTTATTTCAAAGCAAAAAGAACTTGAAGATAAATTAAAAGTTCAACAACAAGAAGCAGAAACTTCTTTTACTAAAAATTTTGAAACGACTGAACAACAGATTAATAGTCGTATTGAAATGGCAAAAGATGCATACAAGCAAGCTTTAGAAGTAGGTGATAATAATTTAATTGTTTCTGCACAAGAGAATTTAAATAATGCTCAAAATGATGCAAACTCTTTAAAACTTGCTAAACAACAATATGAGTCTCAAAAACCTTTAGTTAAAACAAAGGAAGGAGAAACTCCTAAAGTTCAACAAGATACACAACCATCTAATGTTAAGTATGACAAGATGGCACTAGATTGGGCAGGTAAGAATCCTTGGTTTGGTCAAGACCAAGTAATGACTACATTAGCATTAGAAATAGACCAAACATTAAAAGGTGAGGGTTACGACCCTTCTGAACCTGAGTTTTATCAAGAGATTGATAATAGACTCAAGCAACAATATCCCGAAAGGTTTGACGTTGCACCTCGACAGCAGGAAGCGAAATCTCCTGCTCAAGTGGTTGGTGGAGCATCACGCACTCCATCATCCTCATCTAAAGGCAATAAGGTTAGACTGTCTAAAGAAGACATAAGACTTGCAGAAAAATGGGGAATACCTCTTGAACAATATGCTGCAGAAAAGCTCAAGGTTGAAAAATCTGAAGGCGATTATACTACAGTTTACAATAAATAGTGTGGAGAAATTAAAATGACACGAACAAATACAATGGCAAAATCACGTAATGTTGAAAGTCGTGAAATCAACAATAGGGAACAGGACATGGAATTTAGAGAACCTAATATGCTTGACATTCCAGATTCTGTTGTTAATCGTTTTAAAAACGAGGGCATGGCTCTTCGTTGGATACGTATAAATCTTCGTGGTAAAGACGATTATACAAATGTTGGCAAACGAGTCCAAGAAGGATGGGAATTTGTTGGCATAAATGAAGTTCCCGAAATTCAACATACATCTTTCGTGAGAGATGAAGGTCGATACACTGGTGCAGTCTGTCGTGGAGATTTAGCATTAGCGAAAATGCCATTAGAAAAAGCAGAAAATCGACAAAGGTTTTATGAGAGTAAAAGTTCAGAAATGGTTGATGCAGTTAATCAACAATTAATGAGTCAAAATGATTCTCGTATGCCTATAAGAAATAGTAGTAAAAGTCAAATTACTAAAGGTAAAACACCTAAATTTCAAAGTTGACTTTAGTGTGTGTAGTCTTTAGTAGTTAATTTTAATTTAATAGGGAGAAAAACGAATGACTACAACCGCAGCTCCGTTTGGCTTCTCACCATCTCGTAAACGTGGTAATAACCCTAATGCGATTGGAACTAATGAATATCCTATAGCTTCAGGATATGCTGCAAATATTTTTACAGGAGACCTAGTAAGAATAAATGCAGGTAAGTTGCAAACCATTACTGATACTAATGAAGTAGCACAGGGTGTATTCATGGGTTGCAGATATGTTGAGAATGGCGAACAGAAATTTAAATCATACTTTCCTTCAGGTACTTCAGTTACTGATGCCTTTGGATTAGTATGTGATGACCCAAATCAAGTTTTTGAAGTACAGGCAGATGCGTCTGTTACTGCAGGAGACTTATATGGTTCTCAGAACTTCAACGTCGTTTTAGGAGCAGGCTCTACATTTACAGGTAAATCTGGACATAGTGTAGATGCTTCAACTAGAACTACAGGTATTGCAATGGTTCGTACACTAAATCCAGTTGATGAACCGGGCAACCAAGTTTCTGATGCAGACGAAAGAGCATTCTTAAAAATGAATGTAAGATTAGTTCAGCATACAGATAACTTTTTAACACCTATAGTTACTGCTCCTGCAACAATAACAGCATATTTATTAGGTTAAGGGAGGAATAGATTATGGCGATAAATAGAGCAAGTATCTCAAAAGAACTTCTTCCCGGACTTAATGCAGTTTTTGGCATGGAGTATGGAGAAGTTGCTGATGAGCATAAACCTTTATTTGAGACAGAAAACTCAGATAGAGCATTTGAAGAAGAAGTATTATTCACAGGATTTGGCACTGCACCTGTAAAATCAGAAGGTGCTGCAGTATCCTTTGATGATGCTCAAGAATCTTTCACTTCAAGGTACACTCACGAAACTATTGCATTAGCTTTCGCAGTTACTGAAGAAGCAATGGAAGATAATTTATATGATACATTTGCAAAATTAAGAGCAAAGGGATTAGCAAGAGCAATGGCTAATACTAAGCAAGTTAAGGCTTCAGATGTATTTAATAATGGTTTTAACTCTGCCTTTACAGGTGGGGATGGACAACCATTTTTTTCAGCTAGTCATCCAACAATAGGTGATGGAAACCAAAGCAATAGTTTAGGTGCAACTGATTTATCAGAAGCTTCTCTAGAGTCTGCTTTGATAACTGTTTCTAAATTAAAGGATGATAGAGGTATTTTGATAGGTGGTCAAACTACTTCATTGCATATACCATCTGACTTAGCTTTTACAGCAGACCAAATTCTAAATAGTACTTTGTCAACTGCAGTAACTGTTAATGGTGGTAATGGTGTAACTAACGTAAACGACATCAACTCAATTAGAAATCAGGGTATGGTACCGGGTGGATTTTTTGTAAATAGAAGATTCACAGATACAAACGCTTGGTTTTTAAAGACAGATGTTCCAAATGGAGCAAAGATGTTTGTACGTTCACCTCTACAAACTAAAATGGAGCCGGATTTTGATACAGGTAATATCAGATTCAAAGCTAGAGAAAGATATAGCTTTGGCTTCTCAGACTGGAGAGGATATTTTGGAGCTTCAGGCTCATCCTAAGATTAACATTTAAGTGTTAATTTTATAAAAAGGGGAAGGGTAGCGTCTTGCATCCTTCCCTATTTTTTTGTATAATAAATATATTAAGGAGATTTTAATGGCAACAAATATAAGAACAGGTTTTGTTACAGGTAGTGGTGCATTACTAGATACTCTTTCAAGTGTAACTGTTGCAGACACAAGAATACGAACTATTGCTTATACAGGTGTAGGAACATTTCTTATTACAGGTAGTGAGACAAATGAAAATGGTAGTACAGCAGGTTCTAATATAAAATTTTTAGGAACAACAGCAGTAGATGCAGGGAGTATTGATGTCGCAGATAATGGAATAAGAATGGTAGGACCTGTTAAAGTTTCTGCACCAACATCTGCAGCGACAGTAACAGTTTTTTATGGCTAATTATACTTATTTAGTAAATGACATTTTAGAAACAACTGAGAATGGAGGTTCAGAATTTTTAGCTTCTATTCCTAAAATGGTAAACAAAGCAGAGCTAAGATTAACTAAAGACTTAGATGATTATGGTTTAGTTTCAAATACTTCTGTTGCAGTTTCTAGTGGAAAGAATACAGTAAACTTACCATTAGGAACAAGAATAATAAAAAATATTAATCTTACTTCTTCTGCAGGAACTAAAATTAATTTGCTACAAAGAACTGATGAATTTATAAATGATTATTGGCCCGTTAGTGCAAGCACAGGAACACCAAAATATTATGCAAGAAGAGATAATACAACTGTAATTCTTGCTCCTACTCCTGTTTCAACTTTAAGTGGTAGAATTTTTCATATTTCAAGACCTGTAACACTTGCATCTGCAACTCAGAATAATTATTTTTCAGATTTTTGTTATGACGCATTATATAATGCATCAATGGTAGAAGCATTGCTTTATATGAAAAACTATGAACCAATGTCAATATATGAAACAAGATACAAAGAAGCTCTTGCAGCATTATTAAATCAAGCAAGAAGAACTAGAAGAGATGATATGCAAGCACCTTCAAGTCCTGCAGGGGGAGACAATACTATAATACAAGGGAGTTTATAATGGGATTAACTAAAGCAGCAAGAATGGCAATGGAAGCAATGAGAAAATCAATGCCTTCTAAACCAATGAATAGAAAGGATGCTCAAAGAGTTGAAAAAGCAATAAAAGAAAATCCTAAGTTATATAGAAAATTATCCCCTCATCAAGTTTTAGATATGTTAGATATGCCCAAAATAACAGGTAAAAGAATAGTTAATAAAAAGTTTGGTGGTTTAATGAAGGGCATAAAAGCCATTAAAGATACATTTAATAAAAAAGATTCTAAAGGAAATACAACTTCAATACTTGGTAAGCCTAGTGCTAATCAACAAAAAACTAAAAAGGCTATTAAACAAACAAGAACTACAAGAAGAGAAAAAGCAAAGTCTGCTATTAAAGGTGGAGCAACTGTTGGAGGTGCAATTTATGCTGCTAATACTATAGGTGATAAATCTAAAGCTAAAGCACCTGAAATAAATAAAAAGCCAAAGGCTACTAAAAAAACTATGCCTACTAAAACTCCTACACCTAGACCTAAAAAGAAAATGTATATGAAAGAAAAGTCAGGTAAAGATTCTAATGTAGAATTTGGAATAGGAAAAACTAAAAAGAAACTATTTGGTGGTGGTAAAGTAGGTGGAATGAAGTCAGGTTCTGCAACACCTAATAGATTATATTAAGGGGAAACTTATGTCTAAAGTTCAAGTAATAAAAAAAGTAAAAAAAGGAACTAAAGCTTTTAGAGAATTATTTTTTAAGAATAGACAAAAAGCTAAAGAAGAAGGTAGAAAAACTTTTAGTGTAGGTTCTTTTAAAAACATTCCTGTTACAAGAAATAAAGCACGTAAAAAAGATTTAACAGGTTTAACTGAAGCACAGAAAAAAGAAAGAGCTTCAGTAATTGAAAAATCTAGAAAAGTTATGAAGATATACAAAAAAGGAAGTGCAAAAGAAGCAGTTTCAGGTATGGGTGAAAGAGGTTCTGTTGCATTGTCTGATAGAGTACAATCTCTTAATCCAAAAGCAAAAGGAAAGTCTATAAAAGAAATTTTAAAAGCAGGAAGAGTTACAGGAAGAACTTATCAAAATAAATACTTTATAGAAAGAGCTAATGCACCTACACCTCCTAAATTATCTAATGAACAAAAAAGTTTAAGAAAACAACTTCAGTTAGGTAAAAGACCAAAAGAATTAATGAAAGAAGAAGGTGTTAGAACAAACAAAGATATTTTAGATTATATTCGAGGAGATATTAAACCTAAGTTTGAAGCAGGTCAAGCAAGTGCAAAACTAAGAGGTAAGGTTAGACCTACAGTAGTTCAAAAGAAAAAAAGTATGAGTGGTGAAACTTTAGGTAAAGAAGAAGTATCTGTTCAAGAAGCAAGAGAACTTAAAAAGTTTCCTAAAAGAAAAACTATTAATAAATCTTTAGGAAGAAAACAAACAAGTTCTAGTTTAAAAAATCAAATAACCAAAATAAGAGCAAATGATTTTGGTGGAGAAAAGAAAAGTTTTGCAGATAGTTTATTAGGTAAACAAGCTAAACCTAAAATAACTACTAAAACTATGAAATCAAAAGAACAGTTGGATGCAATGTCTCCTGCTCAAAGAAAAAAAGCTAGTGTATCAGGTCAAGTAAAATTTAGTGAAACAGTTGAAAAGGCAGATGTAAAAAAAATAAATAAAACTTTAGAAAAAGTAAATAATAGATTAATGTCTAATCCTGCAGTTGCAACACTTAAAGATTTAAAATCAAGACCTTTAATTAAAAATGCAAAGCCTACAAGAGGAGCAAATAAAGAAAAAAATCCTTATTATTCTCTTAAACAAAGAATAGAAAAATTACAACAAAAACAAAAAGAAACTAAACCTAAGTTAGTTGGTAGTTTACAAACTAAACTTAAAGCAGTAGCAGGGTTTAAAGATATTCCAAAACAAAAAGAAGTTATTAAAAGAAAAAGTGGTGGAATGGTTAAATATAAATCAGGAACTAAAGGTAAAACTGTTGGCAAGAAAAAAAGAGGAATAGGTAAATATATAATGGGAGTTCTTGGTCCAAGTACAGTTTATGATGTTATGGAACTTGGTGATGTATTAGGCACAGGTTTAAAAGCAACACTTGGTATGAAGTCAGGAACAAAAGATAAAACTATAAGAGGTGTTGGTAAAGCAATGCGTGGTTATGGCAAAGCAATTACAGGGAGAAAAAAGTAATGGTTGCGACTAAAATGAAATTAGGAGCAGAGCTTCTTAAATTAGGTAAAACTAAACTTACTAAAAAATTGAAAGAAGCAGATGAAAAAATAGAAAACCTTTTGGATAAAAAAAAGGGAACTTCTAAAAAAACTACTCAAAAAGAAAAAAAACAATTACAGAAAAATATAGATGCTAATAAAGGCAAGGTTACTCAAATTAAAAAAAGAGCTTCTAATTTAAAAAAGAAACAAACTAAACCTAAACAAGAAGTTGAAACTAGTACTAAACTAGCACCTAAAGAACAAATTGAAAAATTTAAAAAACAACAACAGAGTTTAAAAAAATCTAAAGTAACTAAACCTAAAGCTAAACAAACACAAGTTACTAAAGCAAAACAAAATAGAGCAAAGAAACAAAGTAAGTCTAAAGCTAAAACAGGTTTTGTATTACAAGGAAATGTTGTAGATAAAACACCTAAACTTCCAATCAAAAGGAAAGAATCAAAAGCTTTAACTGTTACTAATACATCTAGTAATACAAACAAATCATTTGGTGGTAGTGGTCAAAAAACTAAAACAAATATTGATAAGTTATTAACTATGAAAGGTGCTAAAGTTTTTTCTAAAGGACCATCTAAAAAGAAAACAGGTAATATTATATCAAGAAATAAAAAGAAACTTGCAGCTTTAGGAGTATTAGGTGGTATACCTTTTGCTATAGATACAGAGGACTCTAAAGTAAAAAGTAAAAATATGACTAATCAAAAAGTAGTTAAAGATAAACCAAAAGTTTCTAAAGAATCTGTACCTTCTTCAATTAAAAAAGATGCAAATATAAGTATTAAAAAGAAAATGCCTAAGTTAAAAAGAACTAATATAACTGCAGGTGGTAATACAGGCTTTGGACCTAAGGGTAATATATTTGCTAAAAATGAAAAGGATAGGAAAAGACTTATGGACTTATATGGTGGAACAGGTTCTGCAGCCTATAAAGCAGCAGTAAAAGGAACTCAAGGAAACTTAAAAATAACTAAAAAATCAACAGGGGGTAATTTAAAATCTTTACCACCTAAGTCAGAAAATCCGGGAATACATAAACTACCTGCAAAGGCTAAAATGAACATGGGATTTAAACCTATGTTTGGTGGTGGACTTGTTTCAAGTTTTTATGATAAAGCTGAAAAAAGTGAAAAGCATAAAGGTAATATGAATGTGGCAAGACAGGTAAAAGGTTATGGAAAAGCAAAAAAGAAAACTTAAAAAAGTTATTAAGGGTTTAAGTAAAGCTTCTAAGACTCATGCAAGTCAAGCTAAAACTTTAAAGAGTATTTTAAAAAATGGCAAAAGTAATAAAAAGAAAAGACCCCAAAGTAGGTACAGGTAAAAAACCAAAAGGGTCAGGCAGACGTTTATACACAGATGAAAATCCTAAAGATACTGTAAGTATAAAGTTTGCTACACCTGCAGATGCAAAAGCAACTGTTGCAAAAGTAAAAAGAATTAAAAAACCTTATGCAAGAAAAATACAGATATTAACTGTAGGAGAACAAAGAGCAAAGGTTATGGGAAAGAACCAAGTTGTAAGTATATTTAAAAAGGGTAAAGAGGATTTAAAAAAATCTCGTAAGATTACATGATTGAATTTGTGTTAGTGTTTATGATGGGAGTAAGAGTAATAGACCAAACACAAGTATTTAATAATATAGATAGATGTTTATATTTTGCAGAAAGATTAAATAACCAACCAACTATACCACAACAAGAAGGAAAAAATTTAAAGATAACAGCATATTGTAAACCAAGAAGGAAATAAAAATGTTAGCAGAATTAGCAGCAGCAAACGCAGCTTTTGGAGTTATAAAAAGTTTCGTTTCTAATGGTAAGGAACTAGCAAGTTGTGGTAAACAGATTGCTGATTTTGTTTTTGCTAAAGAAAAAATAGAAAAAGAAGTAAATAAGCAAAAAGCAAAAGGAGTTGGTGGTGCAGACTTAGAAGAGTTCATGGCTTTAGAAGAGCTAAGACAAAAAGAAGAAGAACTCAAACAGATAATGATTTATGTAGGTAGACCCGGATTATGGGCAGATTGGCAGAAGTTTCAAGCTCAAGCAAGAAAAGCTAGAAGAGAACAAGAAAGATTAGCTCAAAAAAGAAGAGAAGAAATAATGGTTGTGGTACAATGGGTGGTAGGAGTATCTTTAGCTTGCATTGGATTTATAGCTGTGGTATACTTTGCAGCAAGATGGGCAGGTAAATTATGATACAATGGATTTTAAAATTATTTCAAAAGCAAGGTGACTTATCAAAGCATAGACTTCATACAACTAAGTATGAAGATTTATGTATGTAAAGGAGAAAACATGGCAGTAGCTAAAAAGAAAAGTGGGTCTAAACCAAAGAACCCTGCATTATATTCAAGAGTAAAAGCAGAAGCAAAACGTAAATTTAAAGTATATCCGTCAGCATACGCAAATGCTTGGTTAGTAAGAACATACAAAAAACGTGGTGGAACTTACTAATGGCTAAACCTAAAGGTGGCTTAACTAAATGGTTTAAAGAAGATTGGCGAGATGTTAAGACTGGCAAAAAATGTGGTAGGTCTGGCAAAGATAAAAAGTCAAGACCCTATCCTGCTTGTAGACCTGCAAAAGTAGCAAGTCGTATAAGCAAAACAGAAGCAAAGAAAAAGACAGGACCTAAAATGGTTAAGTGGTCTGTTACTGCTTCAGGTAAAAAAAGAAAAACAACTAAAACTAAAAAGAGGATAGCATGAGTAGCAAGTATCCCGGAGTAAAAAGATTACCATCAGGAGGAATAGAGTATCGTGGCAAAAAATTTTCAGGATTTAATAAACCTAAAAAGTCTGACAGACCGGGCAAAAAAGGTATGGTCTTGGCTAAAGAAGGTGATAAAATTAAACTCATACATTATGGTGACTCTTCAATGGGTCATAATTATTCTAAAGAAGCTAGGAAGAGCTTTAAAGCTCGTCATGCAAAAAATATTAGCAAAGGTAAAATGTCTGCAGCTTATTGGGCGAATAAAAAACTTTGGGCAGGTCCTAGTGGGTCGAAAAAAAGACCACCAAAAAGTCAAAAGCACAAAAAAGGAATTGCATGAAAAAAGACTAAAATGGTATAATTGGTTAAGGAAAAAGTAATGGCAATAAGTAGAGTCAATATATCACAACAGATAAAAAAACCTAAGATTAAAAAGGTTAAAAAAAGAAAGATTAAAAAGAAATGAGTGTATACGAATCAGGCACATATAATTTTTCTATGGATATAGATGAGGTTATTCAAGAAGCTACAGAAATGATAGGTGGTGAACCTACACTAGGTAGTGAACCTAAGTCTGCAAGAAGGTCAATTAATTTATTACTGCAAGATTGGCAGAATAGAGACATTATGTTATGGACTGCAGAAACTTCTACCTTTACAGTATCTGTAAGTACAACAACTTATTCTCTTGCTTCTTCTAGTATAGATGTATTAGAAGCAGTTGTTAATAGAGACAATGTAGATATTCAACTTGAAAGAATATCCATGCAAGAGTTTTTAAAAATACCTAATAAGAAACAAGCAGGTAGACCAACTCAATATGCAGTAAGACATGAAAGAGATAACCCTGTTGTTTATCTATGGCCCTTGCCTGAGAACTCTACAGACCAAGTTAAAGTAGAATTAATTAGATATATGCAGGATGTAGATAAATCTGCAGTTCAAACACCTGATGTTTCACGTAGATTTTTACCTTGTTTAACTGCAGGTGTAGCATACTATATGTCAATGAAAAGACCTAATGTAGATATGCAAAGAATTGCAATGATTAAAACAGAATATGAAGAAAGACTTTCAAGAGCTTTAGAAGAAGATAGAGAAAGAGTTAGTCTTTTAATTAGACCACAAGTGAGGGTATAATGGCAACTAGAAGAATAATGTATGAAGCAGTTGAAAAATACTTTATAGGTAAGATTGCTTACCATAGTGCAAATGTAGAAACTTATCTTTCTAATCCTGTTGCAATAGGAGAGCATGGAGACATTATGGAAGAGTTAGATAAAAATATTGGTAAGGTTGCAGAGTATGAAGATAAGTTAGAAACACTTAGAGAAAACTTTGAGGAATAATGGCTACAACAAGAAATGTATATGGTATATGTGATGTTTGTGGTTTCAGATATAAGTTAAGAGAACTTAAAAAAAATAGCTACGGATTAATGGTATGTTCTGTAGATTATGATGGAAAGTATGATTTAAAAAATCATCCTCAAAATAAACAGAAGAATGTTTCTGATGATGAAAATGTAATATCTGTTCATAGAAGGTCACCAATGCCTGAGACAAATGTTACAGTTACAGATTGGTTACCTAATTAATGGCAGGTAAGAATAGAATTATTGAATGTGATGTTTGTGGGTTTGAATACAGACAAAGCATAATGAAAAAAAATAGCTATGGGATGTATGTATGTCCTCAAGACTACGAAGGTTCTTATGATTTAAAAAATAATCCACAACATAAAAATCCTAAATTAGCAGAAAACTTTTTTATTAAAAATGCTAGACCTGAACCAAACATTGATAGAAACTTAGATTGGCAAACAGCAGAAACTAATTGGGAACAATTAGATAAATATTGGAATTTAGTATGAGTACATTAACAGGTAGAAAAATTGCAAATAGTTATAAGAATTTACTTCAGGTTGAAACAAGTAATACTGATTTAGATACGTCTTTAAAAAGCGTACAAACAGGTGCAGGTAATAGCACACCCCTCCAACTTTCCACAGATAAAATAAATCTTACTGGAACACTTCAGATAAATGGAACTACACTTACTGCAGGAGCAGCAACACTTAATGCAGTTGCAGACTTAACAGGAGCAACAGGTTTAGTTGCAGTATCTGCAGGTAATATACATGGTCGTTCTATTGCAGTAGGTAATCCTTTAACTATATCTAATGCAAATGGTACTGAAGGTAATCCCACAATTAACTTAGCTAGTTCAGGAGTTTCTGCAGCTACCTATGGTCCTATGGTTAATTTTACTGTAGATAACTTTGGTAGAATTACAGATGTAACAGTAACAACAACTATTTCTGCTAATGCTTTTGTAGGTGGAACTATTTCAGGTTCTGCATTAACAATAGAAAATGATACCTCTATTGGTGGTGATGTTGTAATTGAAGGCACAACAAACATGAAGGCTATAAGTGCTACAGATGTTACATTTAATAATCTTACAGTAAATACTAAAATAAATGCAGTGACAGTAACTGCAACTACAATTGAAACAAGTATACTAAGAGCAACAACTATAAGTGTAACAGACTTAACTGCAGATAATATTAATTTTGATAATGTTTCTGTAAGTTCTCTTGTTGCAAATACAGGTCTATTTAATGGTGATACAACATTTACTGGTGCTAATGGTAACATAGTCTTTGATAAATCAGATGATTCACTAAAGTTTCAAGATAATATAAAAGCTAAATTTGGCACTGGTGCTGATTTACAAATTTATCATGATGGTTCTGATAGTTATATTCAAGAAACTGGAACTGGTAATTTAAATGTAAGGTCAAGTTCGTTTAGAGTTAGGACTGCTGACAATAGTGCATTTTTATTTAGAGCAGATACTGGAGACTTTACAAGATTATATTATAATGGAAGTCATAAATTAACAACACAAGATACTGGTGTAGAGATTGTTGGTACACTTACAACAGATGGAATAAGTTTAGGTGATAGCGAACTACTTCAATTTGGAGCATCAAATGATTTAACAATTCAACATAATGGTAATAATAGTTTTATAAGTGATAGTGGCACTGGTGCTTTAATACTTTCAACAAGTCATTTTAAAGTTCTTAATCCAGCTTTGAATGAGAATATGATTAATGCTTTAGAAAATTTACAAGTAGAGCTTTATTATAATGGTAATAAAAAATTTGAAACTACATCAACTGGTGCAACAGTCACTGGTACTCTTGTATCTGATGTAATAAGTATTGCTGATGGTTCTTCAACTCAAGATAGATTGACTATTGGAACTAATAATGATTTTTTTATTTATCACGATGGACAAACAGTTATTGCAAATGTTGCTGGACAAGGTCCTATAAAAATACAAGCTAAGTTTGGTGAACAAAGTATTATAGCTAACCAAGATGCAGGAGTTGAATTATATTATAATAATGCAAAAGTATTTGAAACAACTTCTACTGGAGTTACAATAGAAGACCCTAGTGCTTCTGCAGCATCTAAATCATTAAGAATAATTGGTAAACGTAGTGATGCTAATGACTCTTATAGTTTTGCTGGTAAATTAATGTTGGCAGTTAATAGAACTGAACAACTTGTAGATGATGGAAAAACTCTTGGTACTATAGGTTTTGGTGGAAATCATACAGATGGAACAGTGGGTAATATTTTATACAGTTCTGCTATTGTTGCTCGTGCAGAAGGTGATTTTAATTCTGCAACAGATATGCCATCAGGTTTAGCTTTTCATACTGGCTCAACTGGAAGAGACCCTGATACTGCAAATGTATCTATGGGTACTGAACGTATGCGTATTGATAAAGATGGCAACGTAGGTATTGGCACTACTACTCCATCAACAAAACTAGAAGTAGCAGGTGATTTAACAGTTACATCTACAGATGCAGGTGCAACAGAAGACCCAAGTTTAATATTATATAGAAATTCATCTAGTCCAGCACTTGATGATGAACTAGGTGAAATAGTATTTAGA
>MDTB01198740.1_pt1 | contig 15284 bp, 12 predicted proteins | sample 811161 | NCBI WGS metagenome assembly MDTB01 (sample SAMN05326650, study PRJNA326480) | marine metagenome | isolation source: seawater | place: Mediterranean Sea | collected 2009 | reverse complement strand
CAAAGAAAGCGAATGCGGCAGCAGCAGACGAGAGTGCAAAGCCGATAGAGCTGTAATCTCGCTAAGGCTACGAGCTATGGGAAAAGGGCTACGGGGTATGTGGAGGGACCAGTCAAAAATACCACGCCCAACGCAGGTAATATCGATCACTGCCGCCTTGGGTAAAAACTTTGCCTTGTGGATCGATGGCCACTGGTAGAGCGGCGAACTCATCACCAGGGTCAGAGAAACCGCCAATGTAGCCAAGTTGCAGCTGCTGGTTTTGTGCTGCATCGACCGAGATTTGACCCTGCAATAACGCGCTGCCATCGGTGAGGTTGTTGATGATCGACGCTGACTGCGTCACCAGCGGATGCCATTGATAGCTCGCCCCTACCGCCATATATTCGCGCATTAAATTAAATACTTCGCCGCGCTGCAAAGCGATCTCTAGTTGTTGCGGCAACACTTCTCCCGCTTGCGGCATGCGTTGCATCCCAAAATCGTTGTAAAAGTACTCCGCGAATACATAGGCCATTTGATCGCGGATTGGGAACGCCACATCGGCATTGACTATTCCCAGCAGTCGCCAGCGATGGCCGCTTTGCGCACCCTCGCGCCAGGCTAAATCGGTACGTAACACTGCTGGGCCTAGCGGCTGGCGCAAGCTTAGGCCAATAAAGTCCTGGTCGTAGTGGCTGGCAACAATCAATTCGAATTCGCTACTGCGCATATACCCATGCCACTTCGCAGCGGTACTGCTTACTCGACTGCGTATTTGCTGTCGCTCATCCCGTCGCACCACGTGCAGCAGTTGCAGATCATGTCCGTTAGGCAGCAAGCGTTCTACCAGCACCAGGTCGTCGCCATTTTTATAGTCCCGATCCACCGCTGTCGGTGCGAATGGATTAAACGGATCCAACGGCTGAAACACGATGCCACTACCCCAACTCACAGCTTGTCGTCCCAACGTTACGCTCCAATCGGCTTGCTGCCACTGCACGCTGAAACGATCTAGCCGATGTGACCACTGATGCCGCCGCCCTGAATCTGTGCGCCACGTCATGTCTGCTAAGCGCCGTTCGTCACTGGCCACGATTTGATCGATCTGGCCCAGCCCAGCCTGACCCCATTGCACGGCATCACCTGCTTGCAGCACGGTGCTGTGATGCAACTGAAACTGCAATGGGCCAACTCTTTTGTTAAGCATAAGCCGCAGATCCGCACTTGCGTCGGTGGTGGGATTTGCCACATCCAAACGTTGCCAGTCGCTGCCAGGTAGATCCGCTGCTAACGCAAAGCCTTTGATGCGCGCATCTATTTGCGTGGGTTCGGCTAACGGTTTGGCTGCTTTGCGCGCTCGTGTAGTTGCCGCCTGTGCGGTTCGCGCGGCAGTATCCGACCGAGAGACTTGCGCGGCTTTGACAACAGGCTGGCTTGGTGACACCGATGACGTTGCTGCCGTGGCTGGATCTGCGCGAACCGGCGACGACGTTACCGCTTGATGCGCAGGCTCAAGCACCAAACGCCACGCATCCGGGTACTGCTGCCGCAGTTGCGTCAACATTACTTGGCTTTCACCCACGCCAGCGACTACTGCCACGCGAATTCGCGCATTCGTGGTGAGCGTGCGAACCTCGGCAACGATGCCGCGATCCTGCAGGTATTCTTCAATCGTCGCTTGCGCGCGTTGCGCATTGCTCTGACTGCTGTAGCTGCCCACCACGATCCCGTAGTCGGCCACCACCGCGGTGCTGGACAAGGCGAGCATCAGGCCAATAAAACATTTCATCGCTACGGCTAAGACATTAGCCATCCCGATCTATATGTCCGTCCATTAGATGCACCTGTCGTCGGGCATGGGACATAACCATCGGGTCATGGGTTGCCGTTACAATGGTCATATTGTGCTCGGCATTGAGTTGGCTCATGAGCACCAGCAATTCTTCGGTGGTCGCCGAATCTAAATTGGCAGTAGGTTCGTCAGCAATCAAAAGCACCGGTTCCGTTACAATAGCGCGTGCAATAGCGACCCGCTGTTGCTGACCGCCCGATAGCTCGCCCGGACGTCGGTCACCTAATTCACCCAAGCCTAAATTCGCCAGCGCCTGTTCCGCTCGCTGCCGTCGCTGGGTTTTGTTGATCCCTTGCAGCTGCAATATGAACTCAACATTCTCCAACGCCGACAACACCGGCAGCAAATTGTAGGCTTGAAACACAAAGCCGATTTTTTGCAGGCGTAACGCCGAAAGAGCAGCGGGGGACTTGCCCGACAATTCGACCCCGTCCACCATTACCGAGCCGCTGGTGGCCTCGTCTAAGCCACCGATAATGTTCAAGAGGGTCGATTTTCCGGACCCGGACGGTCCAGCCAAGCTCACGAATTCGCCCGGTTGTACGTCTAAATCAACACCACCAAGGGCATGCACAGGCACCGATTCTTGCTGATAAATCCGCTTCACATTGCGGCAGCGCACGACGGGTTGTTGCATATTGTTCTCGCTCATTTCTTTATTCTGCTGTGAGGGGCATTTACGCGCCGCTTGCATGCACTCTCATCGATTCATAGCCATTAACGGTGTAATGCGTACCGCTCGTAACGCTGGAAAAATACTGGCAACTAGGCCCAACAATAGACTCAAGCCACTAAACAGCAATAAATCGTCAACACTCAACACGGGTATCAACAGCGCACTCATACCGAACGCGTCTATGCCCTCGGCGAAGGCGCTTAGGTCAATGCCATCCGCCAACGCCCACACACTCAGGCATCCAGCGGCTAGTCCCAACACAATGCCCACGCTCATAATGAACATAGACTCCACCACTACTTGCATCAACACAACGCGCCGCGGCATACCAATAGCGCGCAACATGCCTAACTCACGCACGCGTTCCATAACCGCCGCTATTAGCGTGTTCACCAGGCCAAAGGCAAGACCGCCCATCATCAAAACAAAGATGATGTATATGGCTACGTCTGCCATTGCAAACATCTGCGCGACTTGCGGCTGCAGAGTCCGCCAGTCTGCAACGTCTTTATCTGGAAATGTAATCGCTAAATCCTGCACCGCTTGTTGACGCTGGGGCTCGTCAGCAAGCACCACCGATACCTCGGTAACCAGCCCATCGCCGTCGCCCGACCTGCCATCACCCAAAAACGTTCTCGCCGAGGCTAGCCCAGTAAAGGCGAAGGTTTTTTCCATGGACGTGCCATCTGCGTCAAATAGCCCGGCAATGCGAAACCCACGCTCGCGATTCTTGCCGTCCGCGCCCTGCGTCAACACCACTACTTTGCGACCCACCGAAGTTTGTAGCTGACGAGCCAATTCAGCACCGAGCACAATCCGCCCGTCGTTTTGATCGACGAGGGTATCGCCAGCCAGAGTGAAATCGGCAAAGAACGAAATGTTCTCGCGCTTCGGATCTACGCCTACCAACTGCACGCCGCGGCTCTCGCGTTCACTCAACACCACCGCTGGCACCTTTATACGGGGCGCCCATCCCGCCACTGCAACACCGGCAATCTGCGGCTTAAAGTCGGTCGGCAACTTAAAGCTATGTTGCATATTCGGGTCGTCGCGGTATTCCGCCGCTTGTACTTTCACATGGCCTACCAAGTTCTCCACCGCCCGGTCGAGCATGTCGTACTGCCAACCACGCATGAGTGAGTTAGTTAGCGTCGCGCCCGCAAGCGCGAACGCAATGGCCAACAACAACAAACCATTGCGCCTGGGGTAACGGAATAAATTTCGTACGCTGAGTTGAATAATGAGTTTGAAAGGCATGGCTTACTCCGCGCGCAAAGCTTCGACGGGGTTCAAATGGCGCACCCTCAACATGCAAAACAGCGCAGACAACTGGGTGCCAACAACGAGCACCAGTGGTGCGGTGCTAAGGCTTTTGAACGAAAACGCGGGATACATATACTCCATGCTGCCCGCTTGCATTTGCGCTAGCGACTGCTGGGCTGCGTCGTTGCCTATAGAACTTAAAGGAATACCAACCTCGGCTAAATACGCGACTAACGCGCCACTAAGCAGAGACCCAAGCAGTACGCCCAACAACCCTAGAAACAGGGCTTCAACCTGAACCTGGAGGATGATCTGCCAGGGCCTTAATCCTAACGCCATGAGCATGCCAAACTCGCGAGTGCGCTCAAAAATTACCATCACAAAGGTATTTAGCACCGCGAAGCTCACCAGAATCAGCAGAATGTAGTAAAAAATTTCGCCAGAAACGCGATCCAACTCAATGCCCTGCTCCACCTCGGGCAGCAGCTGTTGCCAGGTGCGGTAGACTTGATCCGCTGGCAGCAGGGTTGCCATCGGTTCTGCGAGTTGCTTACCTTGCTGATAGTCTTCTAGCACCAACACAAACGTATGCACTTCGTCGTCCAAATAGAACGCTTCTTGCACCGCCGTGAGTTGCGCGAACAACAGACTGCGATCGAGTTCGGCTTGACCGGTGGACAAAGTACCGACCACAGTAAGCGCCATTGCTGCTACCCCGCCGCGCTTGCCAGTGCCTAAGATAACAATGTCGTCGCCTAATTCTGCGCCCAAATTGCGCGCCATCGCCGCGCCGATAAGCGCTTGATCAGGTTCATTAGGAACGCCACCCGCCGTGATGTTGTCGAACAGATCTAATTCTGCGACTTCAGCATCAAAGTCGATGCCCACCAACATACCACCAATGGAACGTTCGTCTTTCGACACAATGCCAAAGGCTTGCACGCGCGGCAGCGCCACTAATGGAAATTGGGTCTGCAACTGCGCACGTAGCACCGATGCATTGGTTACGGTCTGCTCGAGTTTATTGTCGACAACAAAGTCGCGCTGCGTGATTTGCGCATGGCCAGTATAGAAGCGCGTAGCGGCTTTGATCATGTCTTCGTAGCTACCGCCTTGCAGCGCCATAGAAAATGTCACTAGGAATACCGCAAAGGCAATACCGCAGGCGGTAAGCAACGTGCGGGTTTTGTTGCGCCAGAGATTGCGCCAAGCAAGAGCAATCACGGTTTAGCGCTTTCTAGATTGCAACGAAAACAATGTAAACATTCGATCTTCTATCGCCACGTCAAAGTCCATGGCGTCGTACCGCACCTCGGTATAACTGTCCGGTTGCTCTAGATCCAGCATGCGCAAGGTAGTGGCCATTATGCGTCCGCCTAAAATGCCTATTTCCGTCGCCACCATACGGCGCAATGGCTGCATGTCTTGGTCGTAGTAAATCGCTTCTATGAGCACTGAGTCTTCGCGAATGCGCAAGCGCTCTTTGCCCCAAACCACCGGCGCATCGTCAAATGGAATCGCATCTATGGTGTAGGTCTTGAGCCCGTCAGCAAGCTGCGTGTCGACGTGTTCAAGTCGGTAGTGTTTGATCCATTTATCACTGCGCGACATATCGTCGTAAGAAAAGTCGGAACCCGCCCAGCTTTGCGACATCATGCCACCGGGTAAACGAATACTTTTGTTTAGTTTCGGGTTAAACGTCCACATTCTATCGCCCTGCTTTAGCAGCGCATTGCCTGCGTCTCGCGCTGGCGCGACAAAGCGAATCAGCGCGTCCTCGCGACCGCGCGTCCACGCATAAAGCGTCGATTCGCGCTGCCAACTCGGGCGTTTAATAAGCATATTAATTTCAGAGTAAGAACTTAGACCCCGCGTTTGGTCAATGGACTCGGTGACGAGCTTCATTGGATCGAAGTTTTCTGCTGCTTGAGCGGCCCAACTAAAGACCACCCACGCCAGTAAAACCAAACGCAAACACTGCTGCAACATGCCAATCGCTCTGGTCAATATATCGCCGTGCACGTTAGCTTGCGCACCGCCGCAAAGCAATAATAATATATGGAGTCTAACTTTAGACACTGGTCTAAATATGTCCCTACGAGAGAAAAATAGAGCGCGCACCCGCACGGCTATCCTTAGCGCTGCCAAGAGTCTCGCTACTGAGGGGCGCTGGGATAGCGTGACTACCCGCCAGATTGCCGATGCCGCCGGCGTAAGTTATCAAACCCTTTACAACTACTATCCTGCCAAGGCGGCTGTGTTGCGAGAGATGCTGTTAGAGGCCTATGTCGGCCCTGGGCCGGCAATCAATGACGTCGTAAAACAATACAGTGGTGACCTCATAGACACGTTGGACAGCATTAATCGCGTGCGATTTCAAAGTTTTAGCCGCGACGACCTAAAATGGTTACTTACCCTTGGCTCTAGCTTTGCCAAACTCGACCAATCAGCAGATGCCACCAGCCTAATCGAATCCATCGATCAAACAGGCGACGGCTATTACTACTCGGCACTGCGAACCGCCAAGGGCACCGGACAATTGCAAGACGATGTAGACATCCAATTGATGGCTCACACTTTGTGCGGCATCGCCAACACCACTCTAGATCGCTACATTCTTAACAATGCTAACGCTAAAACCCAGCTGATTACTTTGCGCCAGCAAATGGAACAACTGGTGCGGCCTTACTTAACGATTTAGGTTGTGCTGTTTGTCGGACTTGTTTTCGCACCACGGCTTAGCGCCGACGCCGTGCCAACGACACTACATTGGCTCCGCCTACCGCTTGCTGCTTGGGTTGCAGTTGCATCTCCCAAGTCAGGGTGCCTTTTTCGTCACGAAAAAAGCCTCGACAGCCCAATCCACCCGACACGCTGAAAAACGACACACTCGCGCTGTAGATTGCCGACTCGTGCCACAGCAGTGCGTGGTTTGGCTCGCTCTCGAGCTTGGCTATGCCATCTAATGCCACCTTACCCAGACGCGCGTCGATCACATAAGTACCCACTTCGTTGGGGGCAACGCGTACAGAGAGCGGCACGTTATAGCTGTCGCTGATCTCGCCAGTGATTGTGAGTCCATCTAGCTCATCAACAATCTCGGCGTCCAAAGAAATACTTTGCCCAAGACTGGCACCTTCCGTAAGTACACTGCCACGACCAGACCACAAGCCTTTGCGTAATATCAAACGGTTCTCCTCTTGTTGTGCCTAAGCCTACGCGTCTAACTAAGCAACAACGCTTCGCCCAGGCCCTGCTCGCAGCGCGCATCTTTGTTGCGCGCGTTGTTTACCCAAGACGAAACGGGCAGCGCACTGATCGACACTGACAATTGTGGCGCAAAGTAGCTCTCCAGCTCGGTAGTGGCAACGCTAGGGTCCAACCAACGTTGGGCTTGTTGGTTGTTCAAGATAACCGGCTGCCGGTGATGCAGCGCCTGCATACTATCGCTGGCGGCGCCCGTGAGAATGGTAAAACTATCAAACCGCTGGGTTTGACCTGCCTGATCTTGCCCTTGCCACCGATCCCACAAACCCGCTAACAACAGACCCGCGTTTTCAGCACTGCGCAAAAAATAGGCTTGTTTGTGCCCCTGCCGACGCGCCCATTCATAAAAGCCACTCACTGGCACCACACACCGCCGATGTTTGTACGGTTCGCGAAAGCTCGGCAGCGTTGCTGCAGTCTCAGACTTGGCGTTGAACATGCTGTAGCGAGTACTCGGAGCTTTCGCCCAGCTTGGAGTCAGCCACCAGCGCATAGGTTGCAGCGACACCGCACCCGCAGCGTCGCTGACTAAGACAAAAATTTCTTCCGTAGGGGCGGCGTTCAAGTTGTCTGGCCCTTCATGGATCAGGTCAAGAAACTCCAACAGCATTTGTGTGACATCTGCTGCGCGTATGTGTAGGCGACCACACATTGTTTAATTATGCGTCGCCGTGTTTGGACAACTGCCAGCCACTTGGCACTAAATGCTGCTGCGCGAATTGGCTCGGCATCTCTTCTAACGTAGTAGCAATGGTGTCGTTCCAACGATTCAAAAACCCAAACAGACTGATCACCGCAACAATTTGCACCTGTTGACGCTCCGAATAGTGTTCGCGCAGCCGCGCAAAGTGTTTCGCGTCACTGGCGTTCGGAACTTCGCCTGCGGCTAACGCTAGCCCAATCGCAGCCCGCTCTGCCTCAGTAAAGCACTCCGCTGTTGCGAAATTTAACACTTGTGCGAGTTTCTCGGCCTGTAGCTCCGGCGCCGCGCTCATACGCTCGCTGTTATGGCCAGTATGCGCCTGGCAGTAGCGACAACCTGCACTCAAGCTCACACAGTAGGCAATGAGTTGCAGTAGCTCTGCGGACAGATTTTCCGCGGCGTCGCTCTGCTTCGGCATAACGCCCTGCAAGCCCGCGATAATCGCCTTAGCATCACCGCCCATAATCGTGCCGAACAACGCAGAGAAAACAAAAGGTAGCTGCCGCATGTGTGCCATGGTGCGCGTACTGTTAGGCACAAACCCCATGGCCGCCGCCGCAGACGCCATGATCGGCGCCAACTCCGGGTGTTGATCGGTGTCCAGTGGTTCAATGTGGGCCATTGGGGCCTCCTGTGTGTCTACTTTCGATAGCGTCTTTGTGTCTCATCTGGATGACTAAAAGATGCAAGTTATCGTTCAGGCCACTACTCTACGTGCTGTTTTCAGCAGGCCCAGCACTACTATGACAACCCCACAAGCATTTGGCGAGCCACCCAGGGCGACGCGCAAAAACCACGCACACAGTCATCATGGGATTGTGGTGCAAGACCCTTACGCCTGGCTGCAAGACCCCGATTACCCCACGGTAAATGACCAAGAGGTATTGGACTACCTGCGTGCAGAGAATAGGTACTTCGAACAGTACATGAAGCCCAAACAACATTTGGTGGATACGCTGTTCGCGGAGCTCAAAGGGCGCAAGAGCGACACCGACGAAAGCGTGCCGTACTTTCACAACGGCTATCACTACCAATGGCGATTTAACGAGGGCGATCAATATCGGCGCTGGTACCGCGCAGCGGGTAGTCATGAGCGCGAACAAGTCGACCCAAGCGCTTGGGTTACCTTACTGGATGAGAATGAGCTGGCTGCGGACCAGGATTATTTTCGCCTCGGCGCAATGAGTGTCAGCCCGAGTAATCAATTAATTGCCTACAGCATTGACACTGATGGCAGCGAGCGCTTCACCCTGCACGTTGTTGACCTAGCAAGCGGCGCGGCAGTGACCTCCCCGATTACTCATACCATTGGTGAAGCCATTTGGAACCAACACAGTGACGGGCTGCTATACCGACACGTAAACGAGCAATGGCGACCGGACAAAATTTACTGGCGCAAGCTTCATAACGACCAAGCCGATACCCTGGTTTGTGCTGAGGAGGACGGCGGTTTCTTTTTGTCTATGCACTTAAGCCAGTCGGAACAACTGGTGTTCTTGCGCAGCGCTGACCATGTAACCAGCGAGACCAGCTACATGCCAACCGCTGACTTCAGTGCCACGCCAGTCATAATCAGCCCGCGCTCAAGTGGACACGAGTACGACGTAGAGCACTACCAAGACCAACTATTGATACGCAGTAACCAACGTCACGCCAACTTCGACTTGTTCACCGCACCAATGACCGCAAACAGCCAGGCCCAGTGGCAACCTTTCTTGGAGGGCGACGACAACCATTATCTAGTTGGGCATCTGGTCTACGACAACCACGTATTCGTACCCCAACGGGTCAACGGTTTAGACCAGATCTCGGTCATCGATGAACGCCACCAACAACACTTTATTGAGTTGCCCGAAGCCACCTACAGTCTGGATCTAGGCACGAACCCTGGTTATCAAAGCGCGTTTTTGCGTTTGCAATACAGCTCGCTAACCACACCGAACAGCGTACTGGACTACGATCTTGCCAGCCGCACTTTGCAGACCCGCAAAGTGCAGCACATCCCCAGCGGTTACGATGCACAGCAGTATCAGTCCGAGCGACTCACGGCCACAGCTCGAGACGGCAAACAGGTGCCCATCAGTTTGGTGTATCACTGCGACACGCCACTCGACGGCAGCGCACCACTGCACCTGTACGCCTACGGCGCTTATGGCTACGCCGTACCCCCAGCATTTTCCACTAACGTCCTATCTCTTTTAGATCGCGGCATTGTCTTTGCCATCGCACATATTCGCGGAGGCGACGACTTGGGTTACCACTGGTACCAAGACGGCAAACTGCAACAGCGAGAAAACACGTTTAACGACTTTGTCGACTGCACGCGCTACTTGATCGAAGCCAACTACACAGCGAAAGGCCGAGTACTGATTAGCGGTGGCAGCGCCGGTGGCGAACTAATGGGCGCAGTCATCAATCAAGCGCCGCAATTGTATGCAGCAGTAGTCGCCCACGTGCCGTTTGTGGATGTGCTCAACACCATGCTTAATCCAGATCTGCCGCTAACGCCAATGGAATGGCCAGAGTGGGGTAACCCGATAGAAAGCGCAGAGGATTACGCGACCATACAGGCGTACTCGCCCTACGATCAGGTAAGCGCCCAAGATTATCCGCCCATGCTGGTGACGGCAGGGTTAAACGATCCACGAGTCACCTATTGGGAACCGGCAAAGTGGGTGGCGAAACTGCGGCACGAAAAAACCGACGACAACATTTTGCTGTTGAAGACGAATATGGAGGCCGGCCACGGCGGCCAGTCAGGACGATTTACCGCACTGCGAGAGGTGGCGGAGGAGTACGCCTTCTTCTTGAGTAAGCTCCAGGGTTTGTGAAGGCGGTCGCCTTCTTCTTGGGTAAGCTCCAGAGTTTGTGAAGGCGGTCGCCTTCTTCTTGAGTCAACTCGATGACCTGTGGAGGTGACGACATAGGCATGCTGCCCAGAAAAGGCGGCACGCTTGCTGGCGGGGTTATCCCCGCAAGTCGTCCCGAAACTGCGGTGCCGCTATTTCTATTAACGCGTCTTTGCGCTGGCGGTTCGGCAAGTTTTTTAACTGCGCAACGCCAAACTCTGTCACCACGATGTCGACGTCAGTGCGCAGTGCGGTGACCATATCCACCTGAGGCACGATGCGCGAGACTGTGCCGCCGCGAGCCGTCGCGTTCATCGCCACTATAGATCGCCCGCCTTTTGACGCTTTAGCAGCGCGCATAAAATCCACTGAACCGCCGGTACCTGAGATCTGTTTACCGCCCGCGTACTCGGCGTTGACCTGGCCGAACAGATCCACTTCCACCGCGGAGTTGATAGACACAAAATTGTCGAGTTGCGCTATGGCTCGGACTTCATGAGTATAATCAGCGCCACGAAATATCACTGTTGGCTCTTGCGCCAGCCACTCGATCAAGTCGCTGTCGCCCAACGCCATGCCGGTTACATGCAGCCTTTGATCAATAGATTTTCGCACGCCATTGACGTTGCCAGCTGCGATCAACCGCTGACCTCCGGCATCCAGCAACCCGCCATGTAGACCCAGGTCATTCTTACTTTTTAACTCATTCAGAATCGCCGCCGGAATTGCGCCGATTCCCGTTTGAATGCAGTCGCCGTCGTTGACAAGTTCCGCCACCAGCTTACCAATCGTCAAGGCGGCAGCGTCTATTTTAGGTGCAGGTATTGCCGCCAACGTGCGCTCGCTTTCAAACACATAGTCAATTTGCGTCAATTCAATCCGTGGGCAACCTAACGGTGCCTTTATGCCTCTATTAAGTTCGGCGATAACTACTTTGGCAGCGCTGAGTGCGGCCGCAGCAAAGTCCACATTTGGCCCCAGGCGCAGCACGCCGTCGCGGTCGTAGGCCACCTGCAGCAAACACACATCTAAATCTTCGGCCAAATAATCGAATACTGCGCGCATTTGCATGGGCAGATAGTGCACCCGTTGGGCATCTGCCTTGGCTAGAGTTGGGGTCATGAAGAAGGTGGTCAAGGTGGCGCTGTTGTTCCAAGCGGTAACGTCCACCGCATTCAACCCTGGCAGCGGAAATTGCACAAAGTTCAACCGCTCTGGTAGCTCTAGTTCAGCCATTGCGCGCAATAGTCCGGTTGGCTCGTTACTGCTGCCAGCTATAAATACCCGCTGACCTGGTGCGAATAACCTCAACAAATCCCGCACGGCCTATCTCCTACTGCGCAGCAAAAACAACACATAACCATAAGCACCCACGTAGTAAGCCGGTGGAAACCACAGCGGCCACAGCGCTACCAACGCACTACCAGTGACTGGCAACGCCAGATAGATGTGACGAAACCACAAGAATATCAGCGCTAACAACAAACCGCTGACCGCTGCCATAGCTACACCCTGACGCGCTGAATACAACGTGCAGACCACACCACCGGCCAGTCCGCCAAGCCAAACCGGCAGCAGCGCCATCACCGATGTTGACTCGCCTAGCCCATTGCTGACCACAAACCAGACAAAGCTGCCCACCATCATCGCGATAGCGGTACGCAGAAATGACAACACAGCTAACACGTTCGCTTTCGCCTACACTAAAAGCCGCCATGATAACCATAATCTGTCATAAGCGACTCCGCACGGCCGCCCCATCAACTGCTAACTGCGGTATGCGATGAATAGCCTCGACGCTTTCCATCCATCTATTCGTAGCTGGTTCGAAAAGAATTTCAGTGCGCCTACCGCCGTGCAGCAAGCAAGCTGGCCGGTAATCGCAGCAAACGAACACGCGCTGATCACCGCACCGACCGGCAGTGGCAAAACCCTGACCGCTTTCTTGTGGTCACTGAGCCAATTCGCCGGCGGCAGCTTGGGTACTGGTAGCACCAAGGTGTTGTACATCTCGCCGCTGAAAGCGCTAAACAATGACATTCAACAAAATCTGCTGACACCGCTTGCGCAATTAGTGGCGGACTATGGCCTGCCACCACTACAAGTACGAGTGCGTTCTGGCGATACCGAACAAAGCGAACGTCAGCGCATGTTGCGCAAGCCGCCGGACATTCTTATCACAACACCAGAAAGTTTGGCGCTGATGCTGACCACACAAAAAGGCCAAACTGCACTGCAAGATGTGGCCACTGTGATCGTTGATGAAGTCCACGCCTTGGTGGAGAACCGCCGCGGTGTACGATTAATGGCGGCGCTAGAGCAACTCAGCGAACTCGCTGGGGAATTTCAACGTATTGCTCTGTCCGCTACGGTTACACCACTGCAAGAAGTTGCACGCTACTTTGGTGGCTTTGCGGCGGACGGCCAACCGCGCCGGATCAAACAAGTCAACGCCGCTGGTGACAAGCAAATTGATTTGCAGATTAAGTTTCCGGCCGCGGCTCATGCCGCGGCGGAGCGCGGCGAAAAAATATGGCAACCCTTGTGTGCTGACTTTCGCCAACGCATTGACCACAACCGCTCGACACTGCTGTTTGTCAACAGTCGCCGCCTGGCGGAGAAGATCACCCTAGAAATCAATCAAGACGCTACCCAACCCAAAGCCTATGCCCATCATGGTTCCTTGGCGAAAGACGTTCGTCATACCGTTGAGACTCGCTTAAAGGCCGGTGAGTTGGACGCCATTGTCGCTACTAATTCCCTGGAAATGGGCATCGATATTGGTGACTTAGACGAAGTGATCATGGTGCAGTCTCCTCCGAGTGTCGCCGCTACCCTGCAGCGTATTGGCCGCGCCGGTCACCGGGTTAACGAAGTCAGTCGTGGTTGTTTGTATCCCAGCCATGCGCAAGATTTTGTCGAGGCCGCTGCATTGGCCCGTGCTGTCGCGCAGCGCGACATCGAGCCGTTGCAGCTCTTGTACAACCCCTTAGATGTGTTGGCGCAAATCATTATTGGTATGGTGGCGAACTTTGAGCGCAGTGTTGATTCCATTTACAACCTCCTGCGTCAGTGCAGTCCGTACCACGAACTTGACCGCGATCAATACGACTTGGTAATCGACATGCTCAGCGGCCGTTTTGAGGGCAGCCGCGTTCGGGAACTCAAACCCAGAATAGTGTTGGATCGGGTTACCCAGCGGGTTAAGGCGAATCGTGGCGCGGTGCTGGCATTGTATAGTTCTGGCGGCACTATTCCTGACCGTGGGTACTTCCAGCTCAAGCACAAAGACAGTGGGGCCAAACTGGGCGAGTTAGACGAGGAGTTCGTCTGGGAAGCAACTATTGGCGACAACTTCACCTTAGGCACCCAGCACTGGCGCATTCATAGCATTACCCATAACGACGTCTTGGTCACCGAGGCGCGCAGCGGTAATACACTGCCGCCATTTTGGCGCAGTGAAACCTTTAATCGGTCGGTGCACTTTTCAGCGCAGATTGGCGAATTCCTCTACCACGCTGAAGATCGATTGCGGAGTAAGTTGAATCTGGGCGATGAACTCACCAACGACCAACAGTTCGAGCCTGCGGCAGCGGCCGAACTTGTGGATTTTTTACAGCGCCAGCGTGAACATACACAAGCCCCCCTACCCCATCGCGAACACATTTTGTTTGAGCATGTGCTGGCGGGGCCGGCCGGCTATCAAGGCCCGGACCAACCGCAGCAGTTGGTTATCCATACCTACTGGGGGGGCAAGATCAATCGACCTTGGGCTTTGGCACTAAGCGTGGCTTGGCAGGCGCACACCGGCTGCAAACCAGAAATACACGTAGACAACAATGTGGTGGTTATTCAGTGCAAAAGTCTTAACGAAGGTCTTGTGCCAGACTTTGCCGATCAATTGCTGAGCTGGGTCAACCAGGACAATTTGCTGGCGTTATTACGGCAGCGACTCGAGGCCTCTGGCTTTTTTGGCGCACGCTTTCGCGAATGTGCCGGACGGGCCCTATTGCTCAACAAGCAGCGCTTTAACCAGCGCCTGCCGCTGTGGATGAGCCGTCTGCAGGCGAAAAAGCTGATGAGCAAGATTAAGTCGCTGGCAGACTTTCCGATCATGCTGGAAACCTGGCGGACCTGTCTGCAGGACGAATTCGATCTAGCAAGCCTGGGCTCGCGACTCACTGCCGCGCAAGCAGGCGAAATCCGCTCGAGCCTCGTGGTCACCCAAACGCCTAGTCCCTTTGCCCAAAGTGTGACCTTCGACCAAGTCAGTCGCTACATGTACGCGGACGATACACCAGAAGACGAAGACCCCAGCGCCATGAGTGCTGACCTTATTCAACGCGCAGTGTTTGATCCGACATTGCGGCCAAAAATCGATCGCAGCACTATTGCCGAGTTCGTAGCCAAACGTCAGCGTCGGGCGCCGGGTTACGAACCAAGCACTGCTGAGGATTGGGCGGAATGGCTTAAAGAGCGGATATTGATCCCGCTTTCGGAACTACCGACAGAACTCGAGCTGCCGGACAGTCTGCGAACAGTGCATGCCGGACAGCGCCAATACGTAACGCATATCGAACTGGTGCATGGCCTGCACGAGCAGGGGCTGCTCGTCGGCAAGCCGCCCACAGACGCGCCTCAACTCCTTGAACAACGCTCGCTGCTAGAACTGAACCGCGAAATTCTGTCTTT
>MDTB01138031.1_pt1 | contig 15284 bp, 5 predicted proteins | sample 811161 | NCBI WGS metagenome assembly MDTB01 (sample SAMN05326650, study PRJNA326480) | marine metagenome | isolation source: seawater | place: Mediterranean Sea | collected 2009 | reverse complement strand
GTGCCAGACCCTACAAAAGCCTCTCCAGTATCTGATCGAGTCACAGTCGCTTTTAGCTGCGGTCCTGTATCTCCTTTTACTACTTGAATTATATCCATTTACTTTAACGTACTCCTAGAGGAGGCTTTTATTACAAGTTAAAATGATTATATCAATCCTCACATGAAATGTCAAGAGTTATTTTTTAGAGGGTAATTATTTTAGTTTAACCTACCAAGTTTTACACGAAGGTTATTTCCGTCGCGTATTTCTATAACTGGACCGGTAGTTGTGCTACCATCCATAAATATTCCTTCGTTGCCTCTACCATTATTAGAAATTTGTAATTCCGAAGCAGTAATAGTTCCATCGACAATCGTATCTCCTGTAATAAATAGAGCGGCCGCAACCCATTGACTTGCACTACTATCATATCTATGAGCAGACGATGTAACGCTGCCAGCGCTTGGGTTGCCTTGAACAACAATTAATATATCGTTATCTATGGCAGATCTGCCTGCCTCTTCTTCAAAAGCTGTGTTAAGATTAGTATTATTGAGAGTAAGGCTATTCGGAGTTGCATCGTGAGTAGTAAAAGAAGACCCCGGGGTGCCTGTTCCCTCAACTTCTACATATGTTAATCCATTAGGAATTTGACTATCGAGAGTAAGTTTATTGCCTCCGGTATACTCATAAAAATTTACAAAAGTTCTGGTGCCTTGAGTAAGGCTATGATTATTATCTGCAACGGTTCCCGAAGCAGCGGTTGAATAAATTGGCTGCACTCCGCCACCGTCGTCGCCTGTAAGTTTTATAAAAGTTTGCCCTGAAACTGGAAGAGTGGGAGGACTAGCACTTGTGTATTCAAGGAACGTTACAAATTCTCTATTTGCTTGAGTATAGCTTTGACTTGTGCCATTTGCATCTGAAGCATATAGGGGCACGACTTTTGCTATAGCAGACCCAACTGTAATTGTATCCGGGGGGCTTGCATCAGTAGTAAGTATTAACTGACCATTAACATCAAAAGATGCGCTTGCAATTCCAACCCCTGGGTCTCCTTTAATTCTGGCATTACCTCCTATTGAAAAGCCACTACCAGTTCCAGTTCCGGGAGTAAATCTTATATAATTAGAGTTATTTCCAACTACAAAGTTACCGGATCCATCCATGTAGAAACCGTCGTTATTATTATTACTATTAAAACTTTGCTTGAGTCTACTATGAATTTTTCCGTCTGCTTCACTTCCTGACGTTCCGACTGTTAATCTTTCTCCAACGAAGATATGCTTAGAAATAGTTGTATCTGCTGCAAGAGTCTCAGCAGATACAGTTCCATTTACAAGCAAGCTTCCGTCAATTTCTTCAGTTACGACTGTACTCCAGCTTGCTACGGATACATTACTTGTTTGATTTGTTCTAGAGCCTACATAAATTCGAGTTGCTACAGTTGTTCCCTGAATAAAAGTGACTCTATCATTTGGAGAAAGGTGGCCGTCTGGAGAAGCTCCCGTTTGTGTTTGCACACCACTTGAATTAATTACACCAATAACTTTAGAAGCCGCTTCTCTTGCAGTAGTATTTGTCAGCGAACCCGCCCAGTTATCGGCGTGAGTTGTTCCCACACCTGAGAATGAGAAACCTGCTCCGGGTCGTAAAACTGAATTTACTTTCTCAAATCTTATTGTATAAAGCGTGATGGTAGAGTTTTCGTCTCCTCTATCTTGAATTACTACATCAAAAGAAGCACTAGTAACAGCTCCGCTTGTAAATATACTTGAATTCGAGTCTAAAACTATTTGTCCCGTAGTTGAATTTACACTTGCAGAACAATTAGTCTCATTTTGAATAAGTATACCGTACTGACCCGTTGCAGTCCCGGAGCTCGCAAAGTTAAAAGTTGTGCCCCCTTTCTTTACTACAAATCCCGTACTAAAAGCAGTTTGTTCAGCAGCAGAAACTATACCATTTGTATTTGCAACAAATAAGTGATAAGTCTGGCCCCCAGATACTGTAAACCCGTCAGCTCCGGGCGAAGCTGGGGTAGCATCTTGTCCTGGTTTGATTTTGAACAAAGATTGTTGAACGTTAGTAGTGAGAGTCGTTGAAGAAGAATCCGCGCCGGTTATAGTCCAAGTAATTGTTTCGGAATTGTTAAGACCGTTTCCACTAGTATTAAATCCGGCATCAGCAATAGTAATAATTTGATCGCCGGAGGCTACATTATATGAAATATTTCCTGCAGTTAAATCGCTATCAGAGGATTGTACATCCGAAATATACCACTCACCAGGATTTAAATTAATAGCACTATCTTTATTTGCCGTACCATTATTTGTACCTACATAATTTCCTACTTGATTTCCTATGAATACTTCCATGGTTCCGCCGGAGCCGGAAAGAGTAGAGGTTGAAATAGTCCCGTCACTTGCAGAGTCGATTGGGTAAGTATTATTTGGAAAGTTTACATTTAGCCCAGTTGAATTATCTGTTATGTAAAGAATAGGAGTACTATCAGTTGCGGAAACAACTCGCGGAGTTACATCAAGAGACGCTTCTGCTTCTACATATTTTGGCCTAAGATCTGTGTTTGAGGGTCGTCCGTTTGCGTATCCAAGATTTGTGGCTACTCCATTAATTACTCTTGATGAGTTCGAGTTTAAAGTATAGGTAGCTACCCCATCAGTATTTATGGCTGTCCAATCTTGTAAAATATTTCCATTATGATCTTTAAATCTAATATACGCTCCGCCATCGTCAGTTGTCGGAGCAGGAAAATTAAAAGCAGTAGCAGTAAATACTATTGAGCTTGGGTTCGGATTTGCATTTGAACTATCGTATACTACTGAGCTATCATCTCCTAAAATAGATACAGTTCTGCCTTCTGTGCCAGAAGCTCCATCCTTTACACCAAAAATTTTAATTGTTTGAGTTACTTGCTTTGCCGTATTATCAGGATCAAATTTTTCACGAACAATTACTGAAAACTCTAAAGGGAAAGAAGAAAATGCGGGTACTTCATTTGAATCTGAAGAAGCGCCTGCTATTTGTTTTGTAAATTGTCCGGTGGCAAAATTAGTAACATCAACAAATGCGGTATCTTCACTATACGCTGAATTTGGTAAAAAGTTCCCTGTTACTTTAAATTGAGGGGCTTCAAAACCAATTGCTATACCAGTTAAAGTAAGATCTGTGTAAGTACTTTGCAATTCATTGGTTATAGTCCCTCCACTAGCTCCTACAGTATTATAGTTAAGAGTAGAAAAATTAGAGTCAAGAACAACTGCTCTTGGCTTGCCAATATCCGGGTCTAAAGTACAGTAATTAGTGAATGTTCCTGTGCTAGTAATTCTTCCTATTAAAAAATCTCGAGAATAATCTACACTTAGTTCATCCTTAAAGTGGTATGAACGAACGGGATTAGTTCCTGGTTTCCCAATAGCAGTAGTTGCGTTAGCACCTGTATTTATTGCTGAAGACCCAGTAAGGGCCAGGTTATTAGAACCAAGTCGTGGCCCCGTTTCAAAGTAGCCATTAGTTGTTAAACTTCCTGCATCATTATATTGGTTATACTGTACTGCAACGATTTTAAACTTTGAATGATGAGTTGTCTGACTTGAGTTAAAATCAGCGTTACTCATGCCTTCAATCGTTACATAATCTCCTACAACAAAATTATGTCCCGGTGCTGTATATTGGACATTTCCGACATTTCCACTTGTTAGAACCTGCGCAGCAGTTATTGAGTGAGTTTTAAAAGTAAATACTCTATCAATATATAGGCATGCATCATCTTCTACATAAGCTACTTTTGCGGCCATGCCATCATTAAATTTTATTATATTTGTTGGATCGTAATCTGTCAAAAACCGTGCTTGTGAGTCTCCTGTAACTTTAGGAGACCCACTTTCTAATGTAACTTGCCCATTTTGCCGAGCCCATATATCAGGATTATTAGGAAACTGATTTAAAACTTCATTATCGTTATAATGTTTTTGGATGGCTAAAGATTGATCATACCAATAATCTAGTCCTAAGACACTGTCTTGCACATAATTTATTAGTCGAAGATTAGGTGATGATGTATAATTATTTAGAAATACATATGCTTCAGTTTTGTCAGTCTGCGCCTGACCAAACCAAGAGGAGCCGGCAAAATCTCCTAATATACTATAGTCGAGTCCAGTACCCCCTATACTAAGTGCTCTTCCTACAGTAGAAGTGTCATTATTGGAAAGAATATATAAAGGATCTTTTTCAAATCTAAATCTTAAATTTTTGGGAGTTGATGTCTGATCATTAGTAACTACCGAGGGTGCGTCAACCTTTCCCCCTTTTAAAACGTACTTATATCTTTCTGCTGTTCCTCCATATACATCATATACAAAGAAAGTAATTGAAGTAGGTCGAGATTTTTTGCCTGTTGCAGAATACGCTTGTACAGAAACAGTATATTTTCCATCAGGAACTTTACTAAATTCTTTATAGGTTTCTGCTGTGGTTTCTTCTTCTAATATTCCTGGAATATTACAAGAAACAGAATATCCTGATACAGTTTCTGCATACTCTCCCGCAGGGGGCTCCCATTTTATAACTAGCTCTTCTCCTGGGTCTGCGGCTCTAGGAGAACGAAATACTCGAAGGCCTGTAGGCGCGGGCAAGACGCTACCGGGGTCTTCGACGGGAAATAAAGGATCGGGAAGTGCGGTAGTAAAGTTTGTTTCAATTATATCAAATTTTGCATCAAAATATTCTACTGCAGTAATTGCATAAGTCATGTCATCTTCATGAACAATATTTAAAACTTTATATGTTTTATAAGAGGCGGTTGTTTCGTTCTCATCTTTAAGAGCCCAAATACCTCCCTGAACAACTCTGTCTGCCTCTGTTTGACTTCCAAATACAGGAACACTAGCAGGATTTTGTATTGTTAAAACATTACCCTTTGGATTATCTGCTGTACAAGTAACCTCTTCAATTCTATGAGCATCTGCATACTCTAAATGTAAAGGAATTGGCTGGTCTTGGCTAGTAGGTATATTAGTCGGAGCAGTCCAAGAATCTGCTGTATACTGTTCAAATTGATCATTGCTCCAACCACTGGGCGAGTCAACCTGTATTTGAGTAGTACCATTCCACCATTTAGTTACAGTGTCTCCTTTCTTGAAATTTTCGTATACTAAATAACTGCTATCCCAAATTTTACAGTCTTTTGCTGCAATAACTTTTCTTTCTGCTACCAAAAGTGCAAGAGTATAAGTTCCTGCATCTCCTATATTTGTATCTGCCCCGTCAGGATCTACAGCAATATCTCGATCAAGAGTTATAGTGGTATTTCCAGCAGAATAACTTGCATTTGAAACTCTACCCCCAAAAGCAAATCCATAATCATGATTATCTTGAATATTTACAATATCACCAGGAGAAATAAAAGCAGCATTAAGTGCACTTTTAAAAGAAACTATTTCTGTTTGATTTAGAGCAGTCCATAACTTCCACCGCCCATAGCGAATAGCTTGTCCTTCAGAAGTGCAGCCGAAAGCTATAGATTCAGACTTTACAATCTGTCCTGTTTTAACAATATTTTCTCTATCTTCTACAAATAATGGTTCAAGTTTGTAATCATTTTCTGGATTATTCCATTGTACTACAACTTGATTTGTTCTTGTTTTTGTGCCTGTTTGCTCATAGCTAAATAATCCATCAATAACATTTGATTTATTAAAGTTATAAGTAGGGGCTTTTGCTTCATCAATTATAGCAGTAAGTTGTCCGTCCATCCAATAAAGCATACCTCTAAAAATGGTAGCCATATCTTTTATAACTCTATAAACGTCGGTAGATTTTTGAAGATATAAGTTTGCCCTAAAGCGAGGTTCTACTCCTCCTTTTCCGTCCGCTACAAGCTCATCACAGTATCGTGCAATCTTATATAGAGAGTAAATATCAATATCTGAGGTTTCTACAAATTCCCCTACTCCATATCTATTATTTGTAAGAATATCATAAAATATCCACGCAGGATTATCTGTCCATACTTTCTCTTCTCGAAATTGTCCTGTAAAAAGTCCGCTATATAATCTATGGGGAGAAGGCAAACTTCCAACTTTTTCTAAAGTTCCTGCGGCAGGAGTTACTACCAATCCTGTTTCTTCTCGAGTAGTGTAATTTGACGGTACTTTTACCAGCATGCCAAAACAATCATACATTCGAGAAGGAATACTATCAAACTGTCTACTACTAAAAGTTACATTTGCTAAAGCAGTATAAGGAAAGGTAAGTTTTTCTTTTATAATTCCAAAAACATTACTAATTCCGCCCGCTTGAATAGCCTGCCACTTATCGACGTCTGAGCCTCTATAGCCGAGTTTAGTTCTTGAATCTCGATTTCCCCAAGTATGTGCCCGCCCGTAAGCATCATCAGTGGTATTTTGACTTGCAGTAATTCTGCAAACTTTTAGTCTAAAACCACTAAAAGGCTGAAAAGGCTCTAAATTTATTGTATGTGTAAAACTTACAGGGCCAACATGCTTTCCTCCATGTCCAAAAATAGGAGTGCCTTCTAGTAATAAATTTGTATTTGGCCCTGATGGGCCGTCAAATTTTACTCCAGAAGTTGAATTTGCAGGCCCTCCTAAAGTCACAGGAGAGCCTGAGTCTCCTCCGCTAACCCCATCATACCCATTTATTAATTGATTTGCTAAACTATAGGCTCCGTCGGTCATTGTCATGTTGCCATCGAGGAATCCTTGATCATCCCAAGAAATAGTTCCACTAGCATCAACAGATCCTTGAGTTTCTAGTTTAATTACATAGCCTGCTCCTGCATTTTCTTTATCTCCGCTTTCAGTATTTATTGTATATAATCCGCTATTATACCTAAAAAGAAGTTGTATTTCGTCAATTTCTCCAGCTTGAGCTCCAGTATGTGTTATAGTTTGAACTACTCCTAGTTCTAGCTGAGGCAACGCTGGAAGCGCCACAGTGCTTGACCCCGGGCTATCCGCTAGAGTTTTTAGAGGTTGTTGGTCTTTCGTTCCGGGAATAAATTGAAAGGTAGAAGATCGTACTTTACGATTATAAGAATTTGCAGAAGAACCATCTTTATACTGAGGCTTAGTAAAACTAAATCGATTTTTATCAAAAATTCCAACGACACCTATCACAGTAATACTGTTTCCAGTAATTGAACTAATTGCTTTAAAAACAGAAAGACTTATTATTATTTTATTCTTTCCATTTGCATCTGTTTCGTTTAGCCATTGATGGTTATCTAAATTTGGAAGCAATACTTTAACAGTTAATTGATCTTTAGTACCATTAATATTAGTAGCATATCCAGTTAATTTTCTATCTGAGGAAGGATCCTTAATTGTTACAAGACCATCACTGTCAGTAATATTTTGTAATGTAAAATGATGCTTATCTACTATAGCTCCAGAGGGAAATAAAGAAAAATCTCCATCAATTATTATATTGAATCCTGAAGCTTGTTGCCACGCTTGGTGACCTCCTACAGCAGCACTACTTGAATTAATGCTATATGTGCTGTTTGTGGCCCCGACTCCAGTAACTCCGTCACCAAACTCTCGAAAATTATGAATACAAATAAATCTTGTTGCAGTATTTAACTCCTCTTGAGAAGGGTTCCAGTTAAAACTTTGTTTTTCAAAATCATTTATAACTATATTAGACCCAGCTCCAGAAGTATGAACAGAACTAGCGGTAAGTCCTACGCTTGACGCAAATACAGTTTCTTCATCAGTAAATAGAGAGTCATTATTTAAGTAAATACTTCCCCCTCCCTTTACAAGTCCTGCAATGGGCCCTTCTGAAATTATGTCTGTAATACCAATTACTTGCTCGGTACTGGAAGCTCCTTCTATGCTACCTTGAGCAACCCAGTTAGGTTTCCAATCTATTCGACCAACACTCATTTAGTCCTCCGAAAGTCTTACAAAATTAAAGTCTTTGGAAGTTTTTAGAACGCTATATGTAGCGCCACCAACACTTTCTCCATCCATTCCCATTATTCCGTATCCTTGAGTCACTGACTCTCCAATTACTTCAAAACTTATTGGCTGACCTGGCACTTTTAATCTACCATAAAGCACTGGAACAGGATCTCCAGATTGAATATTTTGTTGCGCCCCATTAAAAAGATAGGCTTCGTCATTTGTCTGTGTGTCTACAGACGGATCTGGTGCCATCATTTCTTGTAGTCCTACAAGAGCTAAATTTGCTGCAAATCCTACTGCTATCATTCCTAAGGTGCCCGTTGCTGCTATAGCGCTTCCTATAGTTACTGCCGTTGTAGCTGTTCCTGCCATAGCAGCAGCCGCATTTGTTAGCGCTAAAATTTGTCCTCCTGTATATACTACTACTGCTATAATAGCAATAGCTGCTAAAATTTTTCCTATTCCTTTAGACCCTGCTGGGACAGGAGTTATAATTATATCCCCTTCTTTTACATCCATTAATAATTCTTCCATGTACTCCAGCTCTACCCCTGCGACCTCTATGTGGTAATCTACTCCCTCTTCGGCTTTTTCAAGAAAATATTCTTTTACGCCGCCAAAGTTAGCATCCAAACATTTAAAAACTTCTGCTGGAGTAGTACAGTCAATCTCAAAGTGAGGAACAAACTTGTCTCCGAGTTCTCCATGTAGGTAAGCGTTACGCAACATATCTATATACTCTGTCTATATACTTTATCCAAAAAGGATATAAATTTTCTCTGCAGGAAAGTCGTCCTACTGCGTGATGGTAAAAAGAGTCTGCTCCTAGATATACTCCGCAATGATTTGCAACATTTGATTGGACACAGAAAGTAAGAACATCATTTTTTTGTAGTTCGTCTAAAGAAATTTCTTGTCCTCCCCATTCTTTTATTACATCAGGGCAAAAATAATCTAAATCTTTATTAAACCAATTGTCTTCAAAAGGAATTCTAGCGGGAATTTCTATACTTTGTATTTTTAAATAGTCTCTCATTGCTTCAAAACAGTCTGCAACTCCGAAAGAATATTCTCTGCCATATAACTCTGTTAAGTCTTTTTTTGGCTCTACAATCTCTAGTTCCATTTCTGGATAAGAAAATATATAGTATGGTATTCCAAGTGCATTGCAATTTTTAATATCTGATTCACTTGGGGTCGCACCAGCATCAGGATGGTTGTGTACTATTCCTATAATATCAGAACTTAAAGATAATTTAAGATACTCTGTAGAATCAAATAAAAAATCTTCGTCATCCTCTGCAATATTTGTGCAAGGAACCCACTCCGCTTTTCCTTTCTTCACTGCTATAACTCCGCAGGCTTCTCGTGGGTATTCTCTAAAAAAATGGGGTTCTATTTCATGTAAAAAATCTTGAATCATCTAAAGCTTCGAGTTCCAGGGAACCCTCCAAAAGGTAAAGGAATTGCTGTATTGAATATTGAAGTTGGTGCTCCATGGATTGTTGTTACTCCTCCTACAGTTATAGATACTGGATTAAGAATATTGCCTAGATTAACATATACAATATTTGTTGTTTGATATCGAGACTTACAGGAAGATAATAATTTTCCACAAACGTCTGCTCGAACCCAAAACCCAGGATTTTGTGAAGGAGTCTTTCCTGTATTATCTCTAATACATTTAAAAATTACAGGAACTCCATTTACCAACTCAAATGTGTAATCACTTCTTCTTACATCAGTAGCATTTGCAGTGTACGGGTGAGATGCACTATATGTATCATAAACTCTGACTGCTCTCCAATTAGCATTATTGTCTGTAGGAGTATTGCCCAGATTGTCATCTGATAAAGATTGCCAATACATTGAATCATGAGAAACTAAAACATCTCTACTAAAACTATCGCCTCCAGCCCAAGTTGAAGGAGTTCCGCTAACAAGTGATGTATGGATTAAAGGCTCGTCATCTATTGTAAAAAATAGATGCACATTTGTTATTTCTACCTCAGCGCCTGTAGTTGAGTTATATGTAGTTCCACTTACTTTTGTACTCCAGTGGCATGCACTTCTTACATCAGTATTTCCAAGGGCCCATCCTTGGTACACCCAAGGACAGTATTTTCCTGTTACAACTCTACTTGGAACTTTAACATTGGCTAGTTCGAATGGACTTGCAAGTTCTATAGTTATGGATAAAGATGTTTTTTGTGCAATTCTATCAATTATATATTCAGCTTTTGGAAACTCAAATGGATTTTCATCAGTGTCTGTAGACTCGCTTACATACTTTGATAGAGTTTTTCTAATTACTATTCTTTTTCCTAGTAGATCTTCTATTACAAAAGAGTTTGTTCCTGTTACTCCGTCAGTATCAAACTTAGATCCTGCTGATTTAAATAGACTTTCTACATTTGGAATTATTAATGTAGGACGAGCTGCAGCACCGTCTGCATGCTTTTCTATTCCGTCGACAACCATTGGAAAGGCTTCATAAGCATTATTATTCCAATAAATATTTTCGTGAGTGTTTTCTGCATGAAAATATAAAGTACTGTTAAATCCTGTAAATTCAAATAAAGTTACAAGAGCTTCATCAGAGGCTAAATGCAGAGCCTGCGCTTCTTTTGCAATTACATTATTATTAGTCACGGTTCATATACTCTTCTAAGTTCTGCACTAATTGACTGTACATCATCGTGGCCCACCATCACAGAGTAAGTTTCTAATACAACTTTTATTCCTGTTTGTTTTTCTAGATTTATTGGAAAACTTTGAGGTTGAATAATATCAAAATAAGAAGAAATTAAAGCTATTTCTTCCCATATTCTATTAGATAGGGTTATGCTAAAATTTTGGTTTAATGTATTTATTCCGTCTCGAACTCTTTGTTCATATCCATCTCCAAAAGTTGCAGTAAGTATTCTATGACTAGATTCTTTTGTAAATCCTCTGTCAAAAGTTATTTCTCTACTAGAGATACCACTAGGATATAACTTTTCCAGCATAGTAAAATACCCTTCAGAATCCGGAGTACTCGTATCCACCTGAGGGTATTTTGCTGTCAAGTCTGTAAGAAGTCTTCCAGCAATACCAGTGACTCCTACGGGCTTTGGTATATTAAATCCGAATGCACGTGCCATTATGATACTCCATACGGATTAAGTATTCCACCCGATCTTTTTTGATTTTGAAGTTCTTTCTGCACTGCAGCAGCGACAAGATTACCAATATTAGCACCTTGTTGGCCATTGGCCGTAGTGCTTGATTGAGCTTGCCCTTGATTATCAATACTTACATTAACAGTAACATTATTTTGCTGTCCACCACCGCCTTCCATAGCGACGGGTATTTTTTTCCCATCTGGAAGAGGAACAACAGCTTCATTTCCATGCAGCATTGCAGGATATCCGCTTCGCGGCCCTCGTGCTATTCCTCCTGTAGAATATCCGCTAATCTTTTTCGTGTATCCTCCATCTGCAAAACCTAATAGCCCACCTAACGCTCCTCCGATTGCTCCTCCTATTGGTCCTCCAAAGGCGGAACCAATCGCTGACCCCAGCATGCCGCCAAAGCCGCCTCCCTGTCCTGCTCCACCAAAGAGTCCACCAAAAAGATTTGAAAGCATTGGTCCTAAGCCTTCAAATAAAGACGAGAATAGACCCCCTCCGCTTTCAAATGCAAGACCTAATTTTTCCATGAAGCCGCCTTCAGCATTCTTATCAAATATATCTCCAAAAGCGCCAAGGAAATTATTAAACGAACCTTTCAATCCTTTTATAGCAGGAGCTCTTACAATTACTTCTTCCATTGGGCCTGCAGGATCAGATGCCTTTACAATTTGAGCACCCCCTCCAGAGTTTTCAGTTGTTACAGCACCAGAACCCCGGCCTCCAACACCCTCTAAAGCTTCATTTACTACTTGACTTGGATTTTCTGCCACAGAAGTAGGATCGGAAGGACGTGGAGCAGGCTCGTCCTTGCAGCACTTTAAATGTATTCCACTATTCAATGCTTCTATAATAGAATTTTTAAGCTGAGTTGCTCCTGTAGAGAAAGTGGTTTTTAGATTATTATTTGCAGTATTTAGTGCTTGCTTTTGATTAGTAGTAGCTGTAGAATTAGCTGTACTGATGGCATTTGCCATTGCTGTAGCTCCGTTTGTATGAGCCGCTGCAACGGCAGTTGGGCCATTCTTATCTTCTCCAAGCAATCCATCAATTAATGGATCTACTATCATTCTCTGTGTAATTTCTTTTTGAATTGTTTGCAGCATAGATCTTGCTGCATCTTTAAGAGCTTCTCCAACACTCTTTGTACCGTCTACCAAAGCAGTGAAAGCTCCGTTTATGCCGTCAGCAAGTCCACTTCTAAATGCGTCGGCAGATGCTTCCATTACTTGTTGTAAAGGATCTAATGCTTTTACAGTTAGTTCTGCATCTGTTATTGCATTTTTTAAATTAGTTTTTTCTGCTGCAGTCTTTGCTTCGACTAAGTCTCTTTTAAAATCTAGTGAAATGTCACCCGCTGACTTTCTAGTCTGTTCTATTTGAGCAGTTATTCTGCCGAACAACGAGTTATATTCACCACTCTCATTAGCAAACTCTACTTGAGCAGCTAATACCTCTAACTGAAGCGCCGCTCCTTCTCGTTGCATTTTTAACATTTCTTCTTCTAAATCAATGGCAGCAAGCTGTGCGTCTTTTTCTTGATCAAGAATTTTTCCTTTTTCTACTGCCATTTTTTGTGCGAATGCAAGATTTTTTTCTGCTAAAAATCTTTCTTCGTTAAAGAATGGATTTTCTTGCTTTTTTACTCTTGCTTCTAATTCAAAAGATTTCTTTTCTTGATCTAGTACGAGACCCAAGATTTGCGATCTTGCTTTTATTTCATCTTGAAGCTGTTTATTAATTTCTTGTTGTGCACTGAGTACTGCTGTATCGGCGGACAGTGCAAACTGCTTTTCTTGTATAGGCAAGAGTGCTCGTTGTAAAGCAGCTTTGTCTTTTTCAATTTGTAATTGCTTTTCTGCTTCTGCACTTGCAATTTTATCAACTTCTAGCTGCTGTTTCAACCCTGGCAATGCTTGCAGTGCTAAATCGCTTCTAGACGCTCGAGATTGAGTTATAGCTTCTTGTGTTATTCTCTGTGCAGCAAGTACTTTATCTCTTTTTACTTCTGTTGCCAGTACTCCCGCACTGATATTGTCTAACTTGCCTTGTAAAGTTAAGCCAGCATTCCTTAGGTCATTTGATTTTAATTGTTTTGCATTTGCAGCATCAAAAGCAGCTTTCTCACTTGCAATTGCTCCTTGAATTAAGCTATTAAACTTTTGTACTTCTGCATTTCTTTTTTGTTGCGACTCTAGACGTCTGGCGTCTTTTTCAATTGCAGATTCGAGAGAGGTGATTTCTCCTTGTAAAGCTACAGTTGCAGCTTGAGCTCCTCTACGATCTCGTGCACCCCTTCTTCCTGTTTGCCCTGCTTTTGCTTTTTTCTGCAAAATAGCTAATCTATCTTGATCTGCCGCAAGTAGTTCTTTTTCGATATCTAAAGCTGCTTTTGCACCCTCTACGATAGCGGCACTTTTATCTGCTTGAGCTTGTGTAGCTCTTCCAAGAGCAGATATTGAAGTTACCTCTTTAGTGGCTTCTGCAAGTTTATTGATTTCTCGTGTTACCGCTTCTGTTGCTGCTGGGAGTGCTTTTACTGCTACACCCGACTCAATTAGCTTTTCCGTATAATTTTTTAGTTTTTTCCCTGCATTTTCTTGAGCATCTCCTCCCTTTGCATATTCTTTTGCTAATCTTCCCAGCTCAGGAGATAGTTCAGATATTTCACCTATTAAAGAGTTAAATGCTTCTGTTGCTGCTGCTGTATTTGTATCAGTACCTTTGCTGGCGGCTTGTAGCATTGTAAAATCGTCTATCAAAGCTTTTAAGTCTGCAGAATTTGCAGCATTGCCTAATATTACAACTTTATCTATTAAATTGACTTTATCAGACCGCAGAGCGTCCCCCATACGATCAATTTCAGACGTTAAAGTTTCGAACTTATCTGTTGTAGAGTCAAGTTCGGTTTGCAGTCTTTTCATTTCTTCTGAAGCAGGAAAAAGAGCATTATAAAGCTCTTGTCCAAGTGAAAAAATCATTGAGATAAGACCCAAGATACCTGCCGCCATAAATGCTGCATTTATTCCTCTGGCAGCATTTTTTGCTGCGGTAGTCATAAATCTACTCATGCGGCCAGATCTTGCTTTAGTTTCTGCTTCTTTTTTCCTTTCTAAAAGCTCTACTTTTTCTGCTTCAGTAATTAATCCAAGATTTTGCTCTTCTATGATTGCCATTCTTAAATCATAAGAAGCCCTCATGTCAGCAAGCTGATCAGCATTCATCTTTCTTAAAATACTTGTTCTTTTCTTTGCACTTAGCGCGAGCTGTGCTTCTGCATTATCAAGAATTTTCTTTGCATTTGCAGCAGCTACTCGGTCTTGTTTTCCTTGGCCAGTAAGAAACATCATACCGCTTTGCTCGCCTCTAGTCATTTTAGTTTTAGAGTCTTTAACCGCTTTTGTTGCCGCACGAGCAGTTTCTTTTTCAAAATCTTGTTGAGTCTTTGATGCTTTTTTCAAATCAATTTCATATTTTTTTATTTCAGCATTTAGTCCTGCTAGTGACTCTTGCTGAGCGTCAAAAGTTGCTGTAGCTGTCTCTTCCCATTTCTTAAAGTTTGGAAGTATTGTTCTTAATATAGGCAATGCAAAAAGAGTCAAAGCACCTACAAGAGCTGCAGTATTCTCAGATAGAAAATCAAAAACAGGTCTTAAATTATCAATAAGACCTACTTTTAGTGTGTTAATAAGATTGTCAAAACTATTTATAAATCTATTCAAGGAGGCAACCGAAGGGTCTAATATTTCTTCGACGGCGCCAAACTTATCCTCTGCCTGTGACAATACTTCATTTGCTACAGCTTGGCTTCTTTGAAAGGCAGAGAGCTCGTTTACAGCTACACCTATTGAGTCTGCATATTTGCCTAAGGCAGTGTCCAATCGAAGAATAATACCTAATTCATCCAGCAGTTCTGGTTCTGCTTTTGTAGTACCTCGCACCAAACGGTTAAAGGAGTCTGTAAGATCTCGTCCCAAAGTTATTGAAGCATTTTTTGCTGCTTTTGCCAATCCTTCAAGCTGTGTTGGACTTAAACCAGAAGCCATACCAATTGCAGTAGCTCTAGAGGCTTCTGCAAAGGAAAGCTGCCCCAGTGTTGCATCTCTTACGGATTGTGTTATAGTTTGATAGGCTACGCCTGTTACAGCACCAAGAGCTTTTTGACCAGCAATTAGAT
>MDTB01137937.1_pt1 | contig 15284 bp, 15 predicted proteins | sample 811161 | NCBI WGS metagenome assembly MDTB01 (sample SAMN05326650, study PRJNA326480) | marine metagenome | isolation source: seawater | place: Mediterranean Sea | collected 2009 | reverse complement strand
TGTGGAAGTGCGGTAACGCATGTAGCTGACCAGTACTAATAGCTCAATTGGCTTGATTTATGCACTGAAAAAAATTTATTTGAAAATATAATCTTAATATTATTAAAAAATTAAATGAAAAAAATTTGTTTTCTAGGATACTCTAAAAATAAGACAAACTTAATTTCATTTTTGAGAAAAAAAAAATTTAAAGTTACTGAGTATAGTAATAAATTACTGACAAAAAAAAATTCTAAAAAATATGATTTAATAATAAGTTTTGGATACAAAAAAATTATTAAAAAAAAGATTCTTGACAGTTTAAAAAGACCTATAATTAATCTTCATATATCATATTTGCCTTTTAATCGAGGATCTCATCCTAATTTTTGGTCATTTGTTGAAAATACACCAAAAGGTATTTCTATTCACGAAATAGATGAAAAAGTCGACACACCTAATATTATTTTTAGAAAAAAAGTATCTTTTAAAAAATCAAAGAGACTTACGTTCTCTAAAACTTATGAAATATTAATTTATAAGATAGAAAATTTATTTATAAAAAATTTTGACTTAATATTAAAAAAAAAATATAAAATTAAAAAATTGCGTTCTAAAGGAACTTTTCATTATAAAAGAGATCTACCAAGAAATTTTAAAAACTGGGATCAAAAAATAGAAGAATACATTAACAGTCATCCAATATAATCATGTTTAATTGGCATACCCTTTTTAATTTTCTTATTTGATTTTTTACCTAATACATCAAAAAATTTTGATGAAGAAATTCCAATTTCTGGTCTGAAAGTATCTATATTTTTTTCCGTAAAAATTTCATTTTTTTTAATATCTTGAAGTGCGAAAATTGATCTTCTTAATTTTTTCGATATTTTTTCACTCTTTGAAATTTTTCCTTCAAAAAGACTTTGATGAATTTTTTTAGTATAATTTTTAAGCTTTGATAGTTTTGAAGGTGTTATAGAAAATTTTGAGTCTGTAGTTTGTAACTTTTCATCTAGTTTAAAGTGTTTTTCAATTGCTACCACACCTAAGGATGTTGAGGCAATTGAGGATGCAATTCCTTGTGTATGATCTGATACACCTAAATAAAAACCTTTAAATTTTTGTTTTAATTCATTTATTCTTTTTAAATTAGTATCTTCCAAATAAGTTGGATAGCCAGAAACACAATGGAGTATTACAACTTTTTTATGATATTTTCTTATTATTTTTAAAGCAGCACTTATCTCATTTACAGAGGCCATTCCTGTAGATAAAATAATAGGTTTATTTTTTTCAGCTATGTATTTAATTAATTTGAGATCAGTAATTTCGAAAGATGCTATTTTATATAATGGGACTTTTAATCTCTCTAAAAAATCTACCCCTCTTTTACTGAAAGGACTACTAAATATAATTTTGTTATATTTTTTAGCGATTTTAAAAGCATCATGATGCCAATCATATGGCGTACATGCTTTTTGATATAAGTTCCATAAATATTTATTTTTCCAAATTCCTGATTTAATTTTAAAAAGACTTTTTTTGCTATTTATGGTTATGTCACTCGGTTCATAAGTTTGAATTTTAATTAGATCGGCTCCATTTTGACACGCACTTTTTATTAAAGATAAAAATCTTTTTTTATCTCCATTATGATTGCCTGATATTTCAGCAATTATTAATGGAGGTGTTTTATATGAGAAAGAAATTTTATTGTTTATTTTAATCATTTTTTTAACATAATTTATTAATTAAATAATATTAATAGATTTATTGAAAAATAAGTATTAATTGAAACAATGAAAAAAAACTATAAAAAAATTATAAACCAAATACAAAAAGTAAGGTCTAAAAATAATGTAAATTGGATGAATATCTTAAAATTAGCCTTTGAGCTAGACTCCAAAAAAGCGTCTAAGATAATGAAAAAAATTAACTATGATGATAAAAAAATTCATAATTTGTTAAAAAAATTGCAATAAATAAAAAAGCTTTAAATGTTTAAAAACAAAATAATTTTAATTACTGGTGGAACAGCTTCTTTTGGTAAAGAGTTTGCCTCTTTAATTTTAGAAAAATTTTCAAATATTAAAAAGCTGATAATTTTTTCTAGAGATGAATTAAAACAATTTGAAATGATGAATGAATTTAAAAATAAAAAAAACTCTCATAAGCTGAGATTTTTTTTAGGCGATATACGAGATCGTGAAAGACTAGATGTTGCTTTCCAAGATGTAGATATTGTTATTCATGCTGCTGCACTTAAGCAAGTTCCTTCTAGTGAATACAATCCTTTTGAAACAATAAAAACCAATGTATTTGGTACACAAAATGTCGTTGAAGCTTGTGTTAAAAATAACGTTTATAAAATAATTTCACTTTCAACAGATAAGGCGAGCTCACCCATAAACCTCTATGGTGCTTCTAAATTAGTTGCTGACAAACTGGCGGTTGGATTACAAAATATCAAAGGCAAAAAATGCAGAACTATTTCTGCAGTTGTAAGATACGGAAATGTAATGGCAAGTCGTGGATCCATAATTCCAATACTTATAAAAAAAAGCAAAGAAAAAAAAATTTTTCTTACAGATAAAAATATGACAAGATTTAATATTTCATTAAGGGAAGCAGTTGATTTAGTAATTTATGCCTTAAAAGCATCAAAAGGTGGTGAAATTTTTGTTCCTAAACTTTCAAGTTATAAGTTAATTGATTTAGCTAAAGCAATTGTACCAAAGGCAAGCTTTTCTTTTACTGGTGCTAGGCCTGGAGAAAAGATACACGAAGAAATGATTTCCTTTACAGAGAGCGCTAATACAATCGAGTTTAAAAATCATTATATAATCCTCCCAAGCTTTAGAGATTATGCAATTCAAAGTTATATAAAAAAAAACGGTGGAAAAAAAATTAGAAAAAATTTTTCTTACTCAAGTGATAAAAATCATAAGTTTTTGACAATTAATGAAATAAAAAAAATTGTATCATCTTTATCACATGAAATCACTAAAAATTAGTCAAATTAAATGATTCCTTACAGTAAACAATTTATTTCTAGCAGTGATATTAAAAATGTAAATAGAGTTTTAAGATCAAAGTATTTGACTCAAGGTGAGGTCATTCAAAAATTCGAAAAAAAAATTTCCAAATTTGTAAACTCAAAATTTTCAGTTGCTGTTAGCAGCGCTTCTGCGGCACTACATTTATCATGTTTAGCATTAAATTTAAAAAAAGGTAAAATTTTGTGGACTGTTCCAAACACATTTGTAGCATCTGCAACTTGTGCTTTGCATTGTAATGCAAAAGTTGATTTTGTTGATATTAATGAAGAAACCAGTAATTTGTGTATAAATAAGCTTAAGCGAAAACTTGAGCTGTCAAAAAAAAAAAATTGTTTACCTGATATTTTAATTCCAGTCCATTTTGCAGGACAACCAACAGATCAAAAAGAAATTTTTTCTTTATCAAAAAAATATGGTTTTAAAATAATTGAAGATGCTTCTCATTCTTTAGGTTCAAAACATTTAGGAGAAAAAGTTGGAAGTTGCAAGTGGTCTGATCTTTCAGTTTTTAGTTTTCACCCTGTTAAACCAATTACAACAGCTGAAGGAGGTATAATAACCACAAATGATAAAAAAATTTATAAAAAACTAATTGAATTGAGAAATCTTGGTATTTCTAGAGACTATAAAAAATTAAAGATAAAATCAAAGTGGTACTATGAGTTGAAAAGCCTAGGATTTAATTATCGCATGAATGAGATACAAGCATCTTTAGGTTTGAGTCAATTAAAAAGTATTAAAAAATTTAATAAATTTAGAAATAAAATAGCCAAAAGTTATTTCAAAAATTTAAGAGAAACTTCATTACTTCTTCCTAAAATTGAAAAAAAAAACTACTGTTCTTTCCATCTTTTTGTAGTCAAATTTAGAAAAAAAATGAAATATGACGATGTTTACAAAACACTTTTAAGAAAAAAAATTGGGGTAAATTTGCATTACTTGCCTGTACATTTACATCCTATTTTTAAAAAAAAAGGATTCAGAAAAGGTGATTTTCCAATTTCAGAAAAACATGCTCAAACTGCTTTAAGTATACCCATGTTTTATAATATGAAAAATAATGAAATTAATAGGGTAATTAAAGTTTTGAGCCAAGTCTTTAGGAAATAATGCAATTAAAAAAAATTTCGATAGGTTCAGCTCAATTTGGGCAGAGATACGGTATTACAAATAAGAGCTATTTAAGGAATTCAGAAATCAGAGAAATACTTTTATATGCAAAAACTAAAGGAATAAATTTTTTGGACACCGCATTTATTTATGGAAATGCAGAAAGTAGACTTGGAAAAATTGGTATTAAAAATTGGGTAGTATCCTCTAAAATTCCAAAAATTCCCAAAGATACAAACGAAAAAAACTGGATAGAAAAAAAATTAAGAATCTCATTAAAAAGATTAAAGATAAAAAATTTAGAAACTCTTTTTTTACATCATGTAGATCAGTCAAGAGGATATTTTTCAAATAAAAAAATCTTTAATTGTATGAATAGATTAAAAGAAGAAGGCCTAATTGATAATATTGGTATATCAATTTATGATATAGAAAATAATAAAAGATTATTACAAGATTTTAGTATAGACATTATTCAAGCACCCGGAAATGTGTTTGATTATAGGATCTTTAAAAAAAAAAATCAGGAATTATTACAAAAATTTAGGATCAAATTAGAAATAAGATCAATTTTTCTTCAAGGTTTAATTTTAGAGAAACCAGAAAATTTGCCTATAAAATTTAGTAAATATCAATTTTATTTTAAAAAACTTCGTGATTTGAGCAAGAAATACAATTCTTCTCCAATTAAGTTAGCTTTGAGTTTTCTAAAAAAAAAAAAATATCATAAGCTAATTATTGGTGTTAAAAGTAAAGACGAATTGAGAGAGATTATTTTAGAAAATAACAAAAAAAAAATTTAAAGTTACCCAAATTTAATATAAAAAACAGGCAATATTTAATTAATCCTTACTTATGGCAAAAAAAGTAACAATTATTATCCAAGCCAGACAAGACTCAACAAGATTTAAAAATAAAATTTTAAAAAAGATAAATGGATTAGAGGTAATCTTAATTTTAGTTTCAAGATTAAAAAAATGTAAAACCATAAAAGATATAATTGTTGCAATACCTAACAATTCAAGAAATGAAGATTTATTCAATTTATTAAAAAGAAACAACATAAAAATATTTAAAGGTTCGGAAAAGAATGTTCTAAAAAGATATTATGACTGTTCTGTAAAAAATAAGATCGATCATATATTAAGGATAACCTCAGACTGTCCTTTAATAGATCCAAAAATAATTGATAAAATGTATCGTATTTATAATAATAATAAAATTGATTATCTATCTAATATTATTTCCAGAACCTTCCCTGATGGTCTAGATGCTGAATTTTTTTCATTTAAGACACTTAAAAAAACATTTGAAAACGTCGTTAATAATGATGATAGAGAACACGTAACGAGTTATATTAGAAGAACTAACTTATTTAAGAAGAAGAATTATTTTGATAAAAGTGATAATTCGCACATAAGATTTACACTTGATTACAAAGATGATCTTAAGATAATTCAAAAATTTTTAATTTCTAATAAAAAAAAAGACTATGGAATAAAAGAACTATTGAATTTTTATAAGATTAATAAGAAATATTTCACCAAGAATAATGAATTCATAAATAAAGTTAATTATAAAAACAAAAATTATGTACCAAATTTAATTTGGCAAGATGCTTTAGATACTATAGCTGGTGGAAGCTCTTTATTCTCAAAGAGACCAGATGTATATTTACCAGATAAATGGCCTGCATACTTTGTGAGAGCTAAAGGTTGTATTGTTGAGGCAGTAGACAATAAAAAGTATCTAGACTTGTCAAATATGGGTGTGGGAACAAATTTATTAGGTTATGCCAATTCACAGATTGATGATGCTGTAAAAAAAAGAATTTCAAAAGGTAATATGACCACACTTAACTCTTTAGAGGAAATTAAATTAGCAAAAAAACTCTTATCCATGCATAATTGGGCAGACAAAGTTAGGTTTACAAGATCAGGTGGAGAAGCAAATTCAGTAGCGATAAGATTAAGTAGAGCATCAACAAAAAGACATAAAATTGCGATTTGTGGCTATCACGGTTGGCATGATTGGTATCTTGCAGCTAATCTAAAAAGCAAGGACTCATTGAATGATCATTTGCTACCAGGCCTTAAAACAAATGGTGTCTATTCAAGACTAAAAGGGAGTATTTTTACATTTAAATATAACGATTTTAACGGATTAAAAAAAATAGTAAGAAATAATCCCGATGTTGGAATAATTAAGATGGAAGTTATAAGATCTGTAAAACCAAAAAATAATTTCCTAAAAAAGATAAGAAAATTTGCTGATCAAAAAAAAATAATTTTGATATTCGATGAATGTACCACTGGATTTAGAGAGAGTTTTGGAGGAATTCACAAAAATTACGGTATTGAACCCGATGTATTAATTCTAGGCAAAGCTTTAGGAAATGGTTATGCAATTAATGCAGTTTTAGGAAAAGAGAGAATTATGAATAGTATTTATAATACTTTTATCAGTAGTACTTTTTGGACAGAAGCATCAGGATATTCTGCAGCTTTAAAAACATTAGAATTAATGGAGAAAAAAAAATCATGGATTTACGTTACAAAGTTAGGGAAATATATTCAAAAAATGTGGAAATTATTAGCAAAAAAAAATCAAATTACTCTTGCAATTAAAGGTATTCCCGCTCTCTCATCTTTTTCATTTAAAAAAGATAATCAAATTTACAAAACCTACATAACTCAAGAAATGCTTAAGAAGAATATATTAGCTACCAATTCAATTTATGTATCAACGTCTCATTCTAAAAAAGATTTACAAAAATATTTTAAGATACTAGACTCTACTTTTTCAACTATCAGAAAATGTCAAAAAGGAGACGATATATTTAGATATTTAAACAGCAAAGTATCTTTATCTGATTTTAAAAGATTAAACTAAATGACAATTTCAAGTATTATAAAAAAACTTTATCCATTTGATTACTCAATTGTTGGCGATGGAAATGATCTTGCTATTAAAGAGTTTAAAAAACTATTGCCATTCAAAGTACACAATTTTAGGAGTGGAAAAATATATAATGGGTGGAAAATACCACATAAATGGATTTTAAAAAAAGCGCAAATTAAAGAAAATGGAAAAATCATTTTTGATGCTAAACAAAAAAAATTTGGAGTTCCTGTAAATTCAAAAAGTTTTACAGGATTTGTTTCTTTGGAAAAGCTTAGGAGAAATATTTTCTATTCAAAAAAGCTACCTAATGCAACTCCTTATAATTGGACAGGTTTATACAGGTATGAAAAAAAAAGTTGGGGTTTTTGTATGTCTAAAAAAGAATTTAATAAAATCGACAAAAAAAAATATTTTGTAGATATAGAAACAAGTCAAAAAAAAGGTCAAATGAAGGTATTGGAATTTACTTTAAAAGGCTCAAATAAAGATACAATAATTATTAATGCTCATAATTGTCACCCATTTCAAGCAAATGACGATATTTCAGGTTGTGCAGTAGGTATTAAACTATTTCAAATGTTAAGAAAGTTAAAAAAAAGAAAGTTTACATATACGTTACTTATAGCTCCTGAATTAATAGGACCAATTTTTTGGCTAAAAAAAAATTCAAAAAAAGTTAAAAATTTTAGACATGCAATTCTTTTAAAATCAGTTGGAAATAAAAATTCTTTAAAGTTACAACATTCTGTAAATCAAAACAGTGAAATTGACAAATTAGCAATTAAATATTTAAAAGATCTTGGAGAGAAATACTCTACAGGTAAATTTAGAACAATTTATGGTAATGATGAAATAGTCTTTGACTCTACAGGATATAAAATAAATACAATTTCTTTTACAAGATTTCCTTTTAAAGAATATCATACAGACATGGATACTCCCGAAAGTTTGTCAGAGGAAAAATTATTAAAGACTTATGAACTTATTAAAAAGATTATTTTAGACTTTGAAAGTGAAATAAGATTCAGAAATAAATACAGAGGTGTAATTAGTTTATCTAATCCAAAATATAATTTATATTTAAATGCAGAAGCCCCTGGAATTGATAAAAAAAAATATACAAATGAGATGAAAAAATGGAATCTGTTGATGAATAATTTACCAAGATTTATTGATAATGGTATGTCATTAAGAGAAATTGCAAAATACCATAGTTTAAATTACAAAAATGTTTTTAGTTACTTTAAAAAATGGGAAAATAAAAAATTAATCGAAATTGTTTAATTTTTCTTTCCTTTTGAGTCGTAATAAATTCTATCTTTAGAGCTGTCTAACTTATTTAATGGTGTGAAAAGTCTGTCACCAACTCTTGTGTCAGTGAAAATATTCTTACCATTTTTGTCTAACATTTCAGTTACAATTAAACTTCCTTGATTACATCCTACTAAAAAAAAATCTTTTGATTTTCTGTAAATAATTCCATATTGATAGGGGTGAAATATTTGATCACTTTTTGTTAAATTTACGTTTTTAAGCCTTACGAGTTTTTTTTTATAATACGTGCTTGCACCTTGGTATGGATTATCAAATGCCGATATAAAGTTGAATAATGACTCAATTTTTAAAGACCAATCAATCCATCCATTATCATTTGTAGATAATCTTGGAAAATATGTAGATAAGTAATTAGGTTGTGAGATGAGTTTAAACTCCTGATTTTTTTGAATTTTTTTTAAAAATTTTTTCTGGAATTCGAACTCTTTTTTTTGTTGGAACTCCTCATATTCTATTGGTTTTGATAATTTATATGGAAAAATAAATTCATCTACCATAATAATATCGCCACTATCAATTTTATCACTATCAATAAGATGCAAAGAGCAAAAACCCAATTTATCTTGATTAAGGATCCGCCAACTAAAACCACCCCCGCCTCTATTTTGAGGTAATCTTGTGCTGTGAGAATTAATAAGCCTATTAAAAAAATATTTTTTAACAATCTTTTTATTAAAGATCCATGGGGAATCAAAAGATAAGAAGAGTAATCCATCGTTATTGTTATAATTTTTTTTGATAAACTTTTCATTTAAGTCTTTTATGAAATGATTTTTTCCTAAGTTTTTTACTAAACTTCCTAACGTTTTATTTTCTAAAATTTTTTGGTTTTTATGTCTTGGACCCATGATGATATCTATATCAAATTTTTTTTTTGATTCTTTTGCAAAATGGTAAAGTAAATAACCACCTCCGATTAAAACAATTTTTTTAATTTTTCCGAATTTCATAATTAAATATTAATACGAAAATTTTTTGAATTTTCTAAAAAATTTTTAAACGTAATAAATCTATTTCCAACTTCTACTTGTTTTAATAATAATTTCCCTTTTGTGTCTGAAATATCATTAGTTTTAATGATGCCATTTTTAACAGCAATATAAACAAACTTTCTTGTTTTATTTAAAATCAATCCCGATGCAAAAGAGTGCAACCCTTTTTTCTTTTGAAAATAAGTATTTTTGATAAAAACTCTTTTTTTACCTAAAAAAGTTGAAGCTCCTTTGTAAGGATCACTAAAGGCATTTATAAATCTAAATATTTCCTCTCCCTCAAGCCCCCAGTCGATAAATCCATTGGTCATAGTTTGCAATCTTGGAAAGTATGTTGAGTTCTTACTATCTAATTTTTTCAATTTAAAATTTTTATTTTGTTTAATCTTTTTTAGGAAATTCTTCAAAAAAGATAACTCTCTTTTTACTGATAAATTAAAAAAATCTTTTGGTAATCTTAATGTTTTGGGATATTGATAATTTAAATGATCATAAAAAAAATTACTGTCACTAATTCCTTGAGTTGTGTTCTTATTCACATTTTGAATAAAACAGCCACCTTTAAAAGACATATTTAAAATCATCCACGAATAATGGGCACCACCTCTATAAGTGGGCATTGGAATACCCATAAAGTCAACTATCTTATTTTTAAAAAGATTTAACAAGTTATCTCCAATTTTCCAATTATATCCTAATCCTAAAACTAAACTGTTTTTATCAAATAATTTATAAAGTTTTTTATTATTATTTATATTTTTTGTGCTTAAATATTTAATTTTAAGATTATCTAAATTTTGTTTTAATGTAAGATTATTAGGCATTTTATCATCCAAAAGTCTTTTTGAAGTAAAAAAATAGAATTTTAAATTTTTTGTTTTTAGAAACTCAAGTAATTTTAAACTTATATACGATCCTCCTAAAATAATAATATTGTCAATTTTACCGAATTTCATTTATTAATTATGGTGCAAAATATTAATTTATGAAACATAAATCAACTTTATTTCTCAAAGAATTAAATAAAAATATGGTAACAAAAGAATATGTATCGTGGTTAAATGACCATGAAAGTATGAGATATACCGAGCAAAGATTTTTAAAACACAATTTAATGACTGTAAAAAAGTATGTCAGTAATGTGAAGAAATCTAAGCACGAATTTTTATTTGGAATATTCATAAATCATTTGAAAAAAAAAATTCACGTTGGAAACATTAAATTGGGTCCAATCAATAGATTTCATAAAAATGCGTATATTTCCTTTTTTATTGGGAATAAGGATTTTTTAAATATGGGATTTGGTACTAATGCAATAAAACAAGTTTTAACAATTGCCAAAAAAAGACATAAACTAAATAAGATATATGCTGGAGCATATAGCACAAATAAACAGTCAATCAAAATTTTAAAAAAGAATAATTTTTCACTCGAGGGAAATTTTAAAAAAGGTGTTAAATTTGAAAAAAAATTTATAAGTCATTTAATATTTGGTAAAATTTTAAAATAAATGATTGGAATACTTGATTTAGGAGTTTGTAATTTAAAATCAATTTTTAATGCTGTTTACTCTTTAGGCTTTAATGTTGAAATAATTGACAAAAAAAATTTGAATAGAATTGATAATAAATCACATATCGTTTTACCTGGTGTTGGTTCATATTCAAATTTATCAAAACTCTATTTTGAAAATGATAAACTTTCTAATAAAATTGAAAATCATTTGAAAAAGGGAAATTTTTTTTTAGGCATTTGTTTAGGCATGCAATTTTTATCAACAAAAGGTTTTGAAAACTTCGAGTCAAAAGGATTAAATTTAATAGAGGGCACGGTCAATAAGATTAAAAAAAAAGAAGGATCATTAAAAATTCCGCATATAGGTTGGAATGAAATCGAAATAATTCAAAATAACAAAATTCTTAGAAATGTAGATGATAAAAGCAATTTTTATTTTGTCCATTCGTACATTTTTCAACTTAAAGATGAAAAATTTATAATTGCCAATACAAACTATGGTGAAAATTTCCCTTCTATAATAAATAAAGAAAATATTTTTGGGTTTCAGTTTCATCCTGAAAAAAGTTCAAAAAAGGGTTTCTTACTCTTGGATAATTTTTGTAGGTTTGAATAAATGTTAAAGAAAAGAATTATCCCATTATTATTAATTTCAAATAACAGGTTAATTAAACCAATAAAATTTAACGAATATAGAGATGTTGGTGATCCAACTAAGACTGCTCAAATTTACAGTGACTCTGATGCTGATGAATTGATTATCTTGAATATTGATAGAAAAAAAAAAAAAATTGATGATCTTACAAATCACTTAAATAAAATTATTGAAAGATGTTTTGTTCCAATTTCAGCAGGAGGGGGCGTTGAGAGTTTAGACGACGCTGTAAGGATTATAAAATCTGGAGCAGATAAAATTGTTTTAAATAGTATTTTTTATAAAAAAACAGATATTCCTAAAAGAATAGTACAAGAACTTGGAAGTCAAGCGGTAGTAGCTAGTATTGATATTAAGTTCTTAAAAAATCAATATGTTTTGTTTTCTGAAAATGGAAAAAAGAAAATTGATGATAGTATAAAAAAACATTTGGACCATCTTAATAATTTAAAAGTTGGTGAAATTTTTGTGAATTCGGTTGATTTAGAAGGAACAATGTTGGGCCCAGATGGTCAATTGATTAAATTGATAAAAGAAAATACAGATTTACCTATTATTTATAGTGGTGGAATAGGTAATTATGATCATATAAAAAGTATTTTTCAATCTTTTGACATTAATGCTGTTGCCTGTGGAAGTATTTTTAATTTTACTGATACAAATCCAATTAGACTTAAATCATATTTGAATTCTCATAAGTTAAATTTAAGAATATTTTAGTAGATTAAAGAATTGATTTATCTATATTGAAATGGTGAAAAATTTTTTTCTTAAATCATGTAATAAATGTATGCTTCCAGAGACTTATGAGACTTTTGATTTTGATGATAAAGGAGTTTGTAATGTATGTAATAACTACAATGTAAAGATAGAGAAAATTGACTGGAATAAAAGAATGAAAAAATTTAAAGAATTAACAAATGAATTTAAAGATAAATATGAATATGATTGTATAGTACCGTTTAGCGGTGGAAAAGACTCTACATTTGTTTTGTATGAAATAGTTAAAACTCATAATTTAAAACCTTTAGTAGTCACATTTGATCATGGTTTCTTTAGGAAAAACCATCTTGAGAATAATGAAAGGACTTTAAAAATTTTAGGTGTTGATCAAATTATATTTAAACCTGATATGAAGATAGTTGGGATGTTGATGCTTGAGTCTCTAATTAGAAAAGGAGATTTTTGTTGGCATTGTCATACAGGGATATTTGCTTATCCTATGCAAATAGCTGTAAAATTTAAAATTCCTTTATTGATATGGGGCGAGTCCAATGCAGAATATACAGGATATTATGATTTTGATCCTGAAAAAATTTCTGAACAAGATGAAGAGGCTTTCAATAGATATATAAATCTAGGTATAACTTCAGAAGATATGTTTGGATTTTTAAAAGATAAAAATTTAGATCAAAGAGACTTGCACCCTTACAAATATCCTAATTTGAGGGATTTAAAAAAAATTGGCTACAAAAGCCTACAATATGGAAATTTCGTTAAATGGGATCCTGTAAAACAGACTGAAATAATTAAAAGAGAATTGGGTTGGAAAGAGGATGAGGTTGAGGGTTTACCAGAGGATTTTTGGATGGAAAAACTTGAATGCAGGCTTAATGGTGTTAGAGATTGGCTCAAGTACATTAAAAGAGGTTTTGGTAGAACGGCCCAATCGGTTGCAAGAGAAATAAGATTAGGCAATATGACAAAAGAAGAAGGTAAAGTATTAGTTCAACAATATAATGCTAAAAAACCTCAAAGCTTAAAATATTTTTTAAAAATTATGAACTTAACAGAAGATGCTTTTATGAAAATAGTTCTTAAGCACGAAATTTCACCATGGAAGTACGATGAGAAACTAGTAAGTGATGGAAAAAAACTTCACGATCAAGACTCATGGGAGGATACACCTTTAAGATAGTTTTTTTAGAATTTTTTTCTTCTCCAACATATTTATCGTAGAGTCTATAAAATTAAGCTTAATTTTAGACTTCTTAGAAATTTCTACATTAGAAGTTTTTCCATCCGAATTTGTAATAATCCACATTATTGCAGAAATAATTTTTTTTGCTTTATTTAAAGAATTAAATTTTGATATTGTTGGGTATATATTATGTTTTGTTAAAAAAGGTTCGCAATTTTTAACCTTGGAAATATAAAAGTCTGATTTATTAATATAATCTATAACTGAGATTAAAATTCTTATATTTTCTACAATTTTATTAAAATTTATAATTTTTTTATTATCTAAAGAGGTGTGATACTCTTTATATTTATCGAAATCAGATCTTAAAAAAGCTCCCACTGGCAAGTCTATTCCAATAGTGCCATATCTTGTTTCATCGCTACCAATTGGATGATACTCTAGTATCTTATAGTTCTTTTTTGATAAAACTCTCTCCATTGCTATATCGCCTATTCTGTTGCCATTTTTTGATTTCTTATAATGAGGCATTCTATTTAAACCACATGAAGATAAAACATATCCACAAATTACATTTTTTTTTATCTGATCCTTAAATTTACTTAAATATGCTATAGTCCCAATAGTCTCTGGTGCAATTAAAAATCTTATAGAATATTTAAATTTTTTTTTTTTTCAATGAATTGTATAAAAAAGCAAGTGTAAGTGGACCAGATAATTCATTATTAGCCATTGAGGGATGACATAAATATGAGGTAATCAAGATTTCTTTTTTTGATTTACCTTTAATTAAACATTCACCAATCGATAGTTTTCCTTTTTTTAGCTCACTATCTATTTTGATTTCATATTTCTGATCTTTTAATGTTTTGTATTGGTTATAGGATAAACAAAATCCCCATCTTTTTTTATAATAAGATGTTACATATGGAATTGCATTTGGAATTTCTTTTATAAAATGAAGATTTTTTTTTAATTGATTCAACTTTATTTTTTTTGAAATTTTTTCAGAGTATCCCATTAAATGAAGGTTATTTTTCTTAAAATCAATTATCTTTTTTTTATTTTTATCTAAAATATAAGCATCTTTTACATTCCATTCTAATGGTATTTTCCAATCAAAAACTTTTGAACCACTTTTAAAATTTATTATTTTTAGGGGAATTATTTCTCTCAAAATATTTAAAGATTTTTGATAATCTACGCCAGTTAAGCTTCTATTTAAAGGAAACAATCTATCAAAATATTTTATAATTGTATTTTTCATCTTTTATTTGAAACTATCATTAAAAAAAAATTTTTTATTTAATAAAGAATAAAAATCAGAGATATGCTCATATTTAAAATCCTTTACGGTATTAATTTTATAGAATTTTTTTAATTCACTTTTAAAAAAGAAATTTAATATGCTTTTTTCTTTTTGAGAGAGTTCATTTTTCCATCTTTTAATACTTTTATTATTTATTTCTGTAGTTTTTTTTTTTGTAAATGTATTACTTTTTGTTTTAATATCAAATATCGAAGAAAATAACATTTTATTAGAAAATTTAATTTTAAGAAAATTTGAAATTTTTTTCATAGTTTTATAAGTATTGTTTATTAGCTCTTCATATTTAATTACAAGATAATTTTTATTTCCGTAGATTTTTTTATTTATATTGATAAATTTAAAATCTAATTTAGCTCTATTAATCATACTGGAAAGTAAAATTAAATTATTTTCTCCAATTTTTGAGTAGTGAGTTTTTATACCTGATTTTAGACTTGCATAGTTATCTCTCGGGTCTCTTATAAGATGGATAAATTTAATG
>MDTB01151492.1_pt1 | contig 15285 bp, 17 predicted proteins | sample 811161 | NCBI WGS metagenome assembly MDTB01 (sample SAMN05326650, study PRJNA326480) | marine metagenome | isolation source: seawater | place: Mediterranean Sea | collected 2009 | reverse complement strand
TACCTCTTTAAAATGTGTAATTTGTCACAATATGAAGCTTTTTTTATTGCTCGGTAATCAGTTGTTTTCCCCAAAATATCTGAATAATTTTAAAGATCATATTTTTTATATGGCTGAAGATTATGATCTTTGTACTTTTGAAAAGCATCATAAACATAAAATATTATTATTTTTATCTTCAATGAGGTCTTTCGGTGAAGAACTTAAATCTAAAAATTTTAACCTAATTTATAAAGACGTTAATAAAGATTTTAGAATATCTTATGAAAAAAAACTTGAAAAAACAATTAAAGAAAAAAATGTTAAAGAGATAAGTTTTTTTGAAATAGAGGATAAATTTTTTGAAAAGAAAATTTTGTACTTTTGTAAAAAAAAATCTATAAAGGTTAATCAAATTAATACACCGATGTTTCTGATAAATAGAAATGAATTTAGTAACTATCTTTCAAAAAATAAAAAACCGTTTATGGCTAATTTTTATAAAATTGTGAGAACTAAAACAAATTTATTGATGAATAAAAATGGAAAACCCAAGGGAGATAGATGGAGTTTCGATGAAGACAATAGAAAGAAACTCCCTAATGAAATAAAGATTCCTGAAATTTCAAAAATCAAAGAGACTAAAAATACATTCACATTAAAAAAATTTATTGAAACTAATTTTAAAGATCATCCTGGTGATACTAAAAATTTTTGGTTTCCTACTACAAGGAAAGATGCAAATAGGTGGCTAGATGAATTTTTAAAAGAAAGAATAAAATTATTTGGTGATTATGAGGATGCTGTAACGGATAAATCTAACACTGTATTTCATAGTGCGCTAAGTCCTTTAATTAATTTAGGACTTATTACCCCAGAAGAGATAATTAAAAAACTTAAAAAATTTGAAAACAAAATTCCTATTAATTCCTTGGAAGGATATATAAGACAAATTATTGGTTGGAGAGAATTCATGAGAGGAATTTATCAAAATTTTGATGAGCGTTTAGAAAAAACTAATTTTTTTAATCATAAAAGAAAAATGAAGATTAATTGGTACAAAGGTAACACGGGATTGCCTCCGCTTGATCATGCAATATCTAATGCTAAAGATTATGGATGGTCACATCATATAGAACGTCTTATGATTTTAGCTAATATAATGAACTTATGTGAAATTAATCCCAAACAAGTTTATAAATGGTTCATGGAAATGTTTGTAGACTCTTCTGATTGGGTTATGGCTCCAAATGTTTATGGTATGGGTTTGTTCAGTGATGGTGGAATATTTGCAACAAAACCTTATATTTGTGGTTCAAGTTATTTTTTGAAAATGATGCACTTTAAAAAAGGCCCTTGGTGTGATGTGATGGATGGCCTTTACTGGAGATTTATTGAAAAAAATAAAAAATTCTTTTTAAAAAACCCTAGACTTGCAATGATGGTGAGAGTTTCAGAAAAAATGAACCAAGAAAGAAAAACTAGAATATTGAAAGCTGCAGATAAATTTATAAAAGAAAATACTAATTAAATGAAAAATAAAGTTTTTTTTAATAACTCATGTAATATTTGTAGAGCTGAAATTAATCATTATAAAAAATATTCTAATGAAAATATTGAATGGGTTGATATTACAAACAATAAAGAAGCACAGCAATTAACTTCAAGATCTTATAAGCAGCTCTTAAGAAGAATGCATGTTATTCAAAATGGCAAGTTAATTGAAGGAGCAGAAGTCTTTCTTATTATTTGGAAAAATATTCCTAAATACAATTTTTTATATAAAATATTTAATAATAAGCCTTTGTTTTTTTTATTAAAGATTTTTTATGAACTAGCTGCATATTTTTTATTCTTAAAAAATAAGAATCTTCTCAAGAAATGAAGAAAAAAAATCTACCAACTAAAATTTGTTCAACTTGCCAAAGAACTTTTGCATGGAGAAAAAAATGGAAGCTTAATTGGTTGAATGTAAAATATTGCTCAAAAAAATGCTCGGGTAATAAAACTAATTAAGCTTAAATTCACTTAAAATTTTTGGAATATGTGTTTTGAAATTAAAATAACCTTTATTCGAAAACTGCCAGCAATATCTATCTTCATCTCTAGTCAAATAATTGATTTTAAAGTTATTTTTCTTAATTGCTCTTTTTAAAAAAAACAAATTTTCCCCAACTGAGGGGTAAATTATATCAAGGGTTTTTTCATTACCAAACATTTCAATAAATTTATTTCCCTCAATAAATTCTATTTTCAAGTCTGAGTTTCGTATTTGATTTTTGATTAGATTTTTTTTGTACTCTAACACTTTATCTCCAAGTTCTACATGTCGTTCTTCATTAGAAAGCAAAATACAGTAAATCTTTTTATAGCTATCAATATTGAAACTTTGAATGTCTAATTCATTTTCAAAAAAAACTAATATGTCTGATTTTGTTTCATTATTGCTAATACTTATGGGTGAAATTTTATAATCCCTAGAATCAATAATAGGTTGTGGGTTTTCATTAAGCTTAAGATTTTTGTACTTGTTATTAGTAAATTTATTTATATTCCAATTTTGAGCAATATAATTTTTTCCCTTTGTTTGTATTCCCGCTACCCATCTCCAACTTAAAGTATTTGATGCGGAATCGCCGTCAAATAATTCTCTTAAAAAAAACTCTGCTCCTTTTTGCCATGGTAGCTTTAAAGTGAATATCCATATACTCGCAAACCACATCCTTGTATGATTATGTAAATAGTTATTTTCCTTAAGTTCTTTAATCCAATCATTAAAACAATCTATATTTGTTTCACCATTTATTGCTTTTTCATATTCATGTGAATTATCAATATTTTTTAAATCTTCTACAAAATCAGTCCACACCTTGGGTCGCAGTTCCAACCATCCTTTCCAATACACTCGCCAAAAAATTTCTTGAATAAATTTTTCTACCTTCTGATACGGATATTTGCTTAATACTTTCTTTGCTACTTCATACTCAGATATTAATCTATGAGTTATATAAGGTGATAAGCAGGAAGTATTTTTTCTTTTTTGTGGACCAAAATCAAAATTTCGTTGAGCTGTATAGATTGAAATATTTTTATCTATATAATCTTCCAATACTTCTAAAGCTTCAATACGAGAAGTCTTAAAATTCATTCATCATCCTCTTCACGCCAATTATCTATATATAATTTCCAGCAAGCATAACTCACGGATGGAATACCTACGCAAAAACCTAAAAGAATACCGTTATCTCTTCCTAAGTATATTGAGCCAAAATGAGTTGCTCCAATAGTTGGGACGCAGAGAATTAGTGCAATGACGAATAATCTAATCGGATAGGATGGTTTTTTCATCAGATAGTATTTCCTTGATTTATGGGAATCGAAACAGCTGTAGTAAACCAACAATCAATGCAATTTTCTTCAGTAGTTTTTTGTACGTGCCACTCATAAAATAATAATTGTTTATCTTTTGTTAAAATTTCAATTTTAAACATATGTTTTTTTGGTGTGTTCATGATTAAAATAATCTTATGAGAATCATGATTTAATAGCTGACGGTACTGCTGACCATAAATCATAATTCTAAATCTTTCGTATGGACCTGTAACTTTTTTATTATCTGGATGAGCAAATAACCAAGTAATTTTAATGCCGTCATCATTTTTATTATTTTTTTTTAAAGCCTCTAATTGAATTTTAACTACGTCGTATGGTGATAATTTTTCATTAGGTTTTATAGAATTAGCCTTTAAAGAACTAAAAAATAAAATAAATGTAATAATAAATAATATTTTTTTTAATTCCATATTTTATTTAATATTTCCTCTCTTTGACAACCCTTTTTATACATTAAGTATCTCACAAAATTTTTTTCGTAATAATCTTGATGAAAACTTTCCGCTTTGTAAAATTTTTCAAATTCCCAAACCAAAGTTACAATTTTTTTATTAAAAACTTTTTCTACTTTTTTAAATGACTCATCTATCAAATCTTTTTCTTTCTTATTTTGAAAAAATATTACCGATCTATAACTCTTTCCTTTGTCGCAGAACTGCCCTTGAGAGTCAAAGGGATCAATGTTTTGCCAATATGCTTCTAATAATTTTTCATACGTTATGAGTTTTGGATTGTACGTAATCTCTACAACTTCCACATGCCCAGAGTCAGTATAAACTACATCTGCATAAGTTGGATTTTTTACATGCCCGCCAGAATAACCAGAAACTACAGTGATTACACCTTCAACTTGATCAAATGACTCTTCCATGCACCAAAAACATCCTCCCGCAAAATAGGCTTTTCTATTTTCTGTTGCATAAGAACTAAAATTTAACAAAAAAAATATTATAATTAGAGAAATTTTTTTCATAAATTTATGATATCTTAAATATCATGAAAAACGATGAACATATTGTCATAGAAAACGATAGTAAAAACGATGATAATATCTGTGAAGAATGCAAAAAGGTTGATGAGAGCGTTAAGCAAAATCTAATTATGCATAGCTACAAAATATGCAAAAGCTGCAATTTAGCTAAAACTCTATTCCCTCTTTAAATACCTTTAAATAAAATTAATACTAGAAATAAAAAGAAAGCTTGAAACAACCAAGCTATTATTACAACTCCAAATGCTTTCCACATACTCTCATAATCAAGTGCTGATTTAACTGCTACTACCATACAAGCCAACATCCAAAAAGCTGATCCTATAAATGTAACCGTCATTAAATCAGGGGTTATTCCAAAAACTCTTATTAAACCTGGAGCGCTGGAAAAACCTATTGTTCTTAAAAGCTCACCGTGACTACTTTTAGTTTTTGGTCCTCCTAAAAGTTTCACGCCTACAAAATAAATTACATAAGCCCAAACGTACCAACTTAATAATGACATGACCGGTGCTAATAAAAAATTAGACATTCCCATTTGAAGTGCTCCTACACCAGCTGCAAGACTTGAAAGGACTACTACGACTCCAGCTTGAATAGTTGCTTTTTTATCTTTTTCGACTTCTTCATAAAGTTCTATATCAATTTTTATAGCTCTTAATATTCTATTTAAAAATAAAGAAATCATTTTTTTTTTGTAAAAGGTTTTAATAATCTTAGTATTTTTTGATGTAACTTTCTATTAGAAGTTGCTAAAATATTTCCACCATTTTCTGCTGGTTCATTCTTCCAATTTGAAACAATTGCACCGGAATTTTTAATAATGGGAATCAATGGTAAAATATCATAAGGTTTTAAGTTCGCTTCAATTACAGCATCAACTTTTCCCTCTGCTAAAAGACAATAATTTAAAGCATCGAAACCAGCTAATCTAAAAGACCATCCAAATTTTTTAATTACCTTACGCTGTTTTTCGTAACTAAGAGTACCGTGGAAGTTTCCAATAATTTTAATAGTCTTTAAATTATTATTATTTGAAGATTTTAAAATATATCTTTTTTTATTTTTATATAAGTAAGATTTATTTTTGTCATTAATATAATATTTGCTTAGTTCAGGAAAATTTGCCAAACCTAGTAAAGACTTTTCTTTTAAGGATAAACTAATTAAATTTGACCAAGTAGGTGCCCCAATTACAAAAGCTCTAGTACCATCTATTGGATCGATAGACCACTTATAATCATTAGAGGAAAATTTATCTTCAAACTCTTCACCGATTATAGAGTCTTTTGGAAAATTTTTATTAATTAATGATCTTATATATTTTTCGAATGCTTTGTCAAAATTTGTTACTGGATCAAAATCCTTTTTAGATTTTGATTTATTGTTTACTATCACTCCAGCACTAGATTTTTTTAAATAAAAAGAATTAAGTTTTCCTGGCAGGTTTCTAAGAAAGTTAAATGATTTATTATAATTCATAATTGTATATAACGTAATTAAAGAAAAAATATATATGAAAATAGTAAATTAGATGGCTTTAATTTAAAAGGAAAATAGAACTATTAAGTATTAAAGCATAACTTGACCATAAAAAATAAGGAATCATTAAATAGAAACTAACTTTATCTATATTCAAATATTTTTTCATAAGTGAAAGAATAAAAATTATAATAATTACTAAATTGATTAAAGCTAAACCGATCTGATGAAAACCAAAAAAAACGATGCTCCAAGTTCCGTTAAAAAATAAGTGAATAAAGTAAAGTCTTAAGAGATTTGTATTTAATGAGTTGATCCAAATTTTCCAAATTGCAACTGACATCATAATGTATAATGTTGTCCAAACAGGTCCAAATATCCAGCTAGGTGGATTAAAGGTTGGTAAAATAATCTGTGAATACCATGGCTCCTTGAAAGAAGCGGTGGTAAAACCTCCTATTGCAGAAGCTATAAAGGTAATTAAAAGTATCAAGAATAGAGATAAATATTTATTCTTAGTCATAAATTAAGATATAACTAAATTATGTCAGAAAATCAGAAAAAAATTTGGATAACGGGTGCAAGTAGTGGGATAGGAAAAGCTTTAGCTGAAAAATTTGCCTCAGAGGGATGGAAAGTTGCGATATCCGCCAGAAGAAAAGAGATTTTGGAGGAAATGGCTAATAAAGAAAATATTTTTTCTTATCCTCTAGATGTAACAAATCAGGATCAAATTAAAGACATCTTTACAAAGATAATTAAAAATTTTGGAAGTATAGATTTATGCGTTTTTTCAAGTGGAACTTATGACCCAAAGTTAGAAAAAGAAATAAATATCAAACAAAATAAATTTGTAATGGAAACAAATTTTTTTGGTGTGTTATATTGCATTGAGACTGTTGAAAAATATTTTAAAGAAAAGAAAGATGGTCATATTTCAATAGTTTCATCTATTGCTGCTTACAGAGGTTTACCAAACTCTAGTGGCTATGGTCCGTCAAAAGCAGCATTAACTAATTTAGCTGAAAGTTTATATTTTGATTTTAAAAAACATAATGTAAGGGTGTCGTTGATATCTCCAGGATTTATAAAAACACCTTTAACTGATAAAAATGAATTCCCAATGCCGTTTATCAAATCACCAGAATTTGCTGCTGAAAAGATGTTTAATGGCCTTACTAAAACAAAAGCTTTTGAAATTCATTTTCCAAAAGCATTAACGCTATTATTAAAATTTTTGAGAATTTTACCTTACAAAATATATTTATTTTTAATTGATAAAAGTGTCAAACGTTAGTCTTTCACAAACATTACTGTTAACTCTGCCACCTTAATTCCAAACTTTGTCATCGTTGCTCTATTAATAGCTACTCGTTCGTCTTGCATAAAGATCCAATCATCAAAAGTTATCTTCACATTTTTACCTTTTAACGGAACTAATAAAACATACTCAAATTTAAATGCTGGCCCGTATGAAAAACCTTTTGCAGTTCCCACTACATCAGAGGCTGAACCTTCGTAATGATGTTCATCAATTTTATTTATAGTCCACTGTCGAGTTTGTTTTTCTCCATCACTCCAATTAAAAATTTCATCTAAAATTAGTTTTGATCCATCCCATTTACCATTTAGATTAGCTTTAAATTGCCTGGTAACTTTTCCTGATCTATTTTGTAAAACGCCCCAGGCTTTGACATTTCCAGATAAATAGTCTTCAATTATTAAACGAGGTTTCTGATCTTTAAAATCTGTTGGTTTCATTGTATTTACACATCCTGTTAAAGTTAAAAATAAAATTAATATTAATATTTTTTTCATAAAAACTACTTATTAGACATAGAGCATTGTATCAAGTTAATATTTCTAGCTTTAAATCCAGCTTCACAATAGGATAAATAAAACTCCCACATCCTTTTAAAAGTTTCATCAAAACCTAGAGGAGCGATATTTTTCCATGTCTTAAAAAAGTTTTCTCTCCAAATTGCTAAAGTTTTAGCATAATCATCAGGATAAGAGTTAATTTTTAAAAGATTGAGTTTATTTTTTTTGACTAAGTATTTCATAAAATTTACTGAAGGTAGAAATCCACCAGGGAAAATATATTTTTGAATAAAATCCTCACTACCTCTGTATCTGTCAAACAAATCATCTCTTATTGTTATTCCTTGAATAGCAGCTGTACCATTTTCATTGAGTGAGTTTTTTATTGTTTTAAAATATTTATCTAAATATTTTTCCCCTACTGCCTCAATCATTTCAATTGATGCAATCTTATCATATTTTTCTTTCAAATCTCTATAGTCTAAAAACATGACATTAACTTTATTATTTAGTCCTGCTTGAAAAATTCGTTTTTTTGTAAATTCGAGTTGTTTTTTTGAAATAGTAATGCAATCGATTGATACATTATAATTTTTCGCTAGATATTCTGAGAAACCTCCCCAACCACATCCTATTTCTAAAACTTTGTTGTTATCTTTAATATCTAAAAGGTCTATTAATTTTTGATATTTATTTTTTTGAGCTGTTTTTAAATCATCATTTTGATTTTCATAAATGGCACTTGAATATGTTAGAGTTTGATCCAACCAATGAGAGAAAAATTCATTACCTAAATCATAATGTTTGGAAATATATTCCAAACTTTTTGATTTAGTATTGGATGCAAATATTTTTTTTAAAAGGTTTTTAATTTTTTGAATTTTCAAGCTACCAGAAAATGAATGAATTAAATTTATGTTTCTTGCTGAAAGTTCAATTAAGTTAGTAAGATTTGAGGTATAAAAATCTTTAACCATATGAGCTTCACCTAAAGAAGAACTACCCCCTGAAATAATATTAAAATAAAAATTAGGATTAATAATTTTGATATCGGCTGACAGCTTGTTTTCTAAATTACCAAATTGAAAAACTTTGCCATCATAATTAACTAATTTAAGGTTTCCACTATCTATTTTCTTTAACTTATTAAGAATAATTTTTTCAGAAATTTTGGCAAAACTCATTAATACTCCTCGTAACTTAAATTATTTAAGATTTTTTTATTTCTCTTTCTGTATACTGCCCCTTTTTTCCACAAAAGAAATGCTTCATAGTGTATCGAAGTTATTATCTTTATTGTCATAAGCGGATATTTAAAAAAGTTTAACATTAATTGCTTGAAACAAAATTCTTTTTTATCTCCAGTTTGAGAAGCTATTAATATTGTTTCTTTTTCATCTGTTTGTTTAATAAATACTGATAATTTTTCTTTGGGATTTGTTAGTTTAAAATTATAATAAGTTTCCATATCCATAAAAGGTGAAACATAAAATTTTTTTTTACACTTTTGTTCTATATTTTCGTTGTTATTAATTTTAAAGACATAAGTATGCTGTTCATTAAAAACATTTTTAACCTCATAAAAAATTACTTTTAAATCATTTCCTTCGTAGCAATAAAAGATGCTTAGTGGATTAAAAACATAACCAAAAATTCTTGGATAACAAAGTAATTTAATCCTTGTTATTTTATTATTTATTTTAAATTTTTTGATATTTTCTAGAATCCATTTTTTTAGTGAACTTCCATCTCTAGCTCCATGATCTTTATTATAAAAACTAAAAATATTAAATTTATCTAGAGAAAATATGCTTATTTTTTTAGTTAAAATTTCAATTTCATCCAAATCAAGCAATACCGAAAATGTTCTATATTTTAGAGAGTGTTTAACTGGCTTAAACCTTTTGTGAGTAACAATACCGTTGTAAATACAAGAATTCATTAATCTTTAAATCTTTTTATTAGTTCAATAGAAGATTTTAAACCATCTTCATGAAAACCGTAACCAAAATAACTTCCACAAAACCAGGTTCTCTTTTTCCCTTGAAGAAAGTGTAGTTTTTTTTGTAACTTTACATTTTCATTATTAAAATAAGGATGAGTAAAATTTACTTTTTTTATAATTTTATTATCACCAATAATTTCCACGGGATTTAATGTTAAAAAATAATTTTTATTTGTTTTTAAGTTTTGTAGTTTATTTAACCAGTATGTTATACAAGTTTTATTATTTCTGGTGATTGAATTCCAGCTAGACCAAGCATTTTTTCTGAGTGGCATAAGATTTTCATCTGTATGTAGAAAGGCACTATTAGAAACGTAAGTGAATTTACCTAAAATTTCTTTTTCATCCTTAGTGGCATCATCTAACATGTTTAGACTCTGGTCTGCATGAGAGGCTAAAATAACTTGATCATAATCTATAAATTCGTCGCCAATTGATATTCTAACATTATCATTGCTTCTAGAAATTTTTTTAACTTTATAATTTTTAAAAATTTCACCACTTATTTTTTCAAGAATTCTTTTTACGTAAGTTCTGCTTCGATTAGTAACTGTGTACCACTGTGGTCTATCTTTTAATCTAAATAATCCATGATTAATAAAAAATCTAAGAAAAAGTTTTAAAGGCATTTCTTTTGCTTTAGAAAAAGGCATAGACCATATTGCTGCAACCATAGGTATGATATGATATTCAACAAAATGCTTTGATAAATTTGATCTCTTAAGATAATCTCCTAACGTTTCTTCATTAGTCTCATTATTATTTAGCAACGATGGAGCGTAATTATAAAAAGAAATAATTTCTTTAATCATTTTTAAAAATTTAAAATTGAAAATATTAAATTTATTTGCAAAAATCGCTTTAAAACCACTTCCTCCATATTCAACGTTAGTATCTTTTATCGAAACAGAAAAAGACATGTTGCTTTTTTCAAAAGGGATATTTAATTCATCAAAAAAATTAATTAAATTTTTATAAGTTAATTCGTTAAAAACTATGAAGCCAAGATCTACTGGTATAACTTTTTCTTCTTCTTTAATATCAAATGTAAAAGAATGTCCTCCAAAATGATCGTTCTGTTCGAATAAGTCTACTTTATGTTTGTTTGATAAAAAATATGCTGCTGATAGTCCGGAAATGCCAGAACCAATAACTGCTATTTTCATTAATAAAAATTATGCTGCTTCATCTTTATACTCATCCATAGACGGGCATGAACATACAAGGTTACGATCACCATATACGTTGTCGACTCTAGCTACAGGTGCCCAATACTTATTATATCTCAAATGTTCGCTTGGAAAGGCTGCTTCTTCTCTTGTGTACTTATGTTTCCATTCATTAGACGCTAATTCAAGATAAGTGTGAGGTGCATTTTTCAGTGGATTATCTAATTTATCGAATTCGTTTTTTTCAACTAGATTGATCTCTTTTTTAATTTTAATTAATGTATTACAAAATTTATCGATCTCCTCCAAATTTTCGCTTTCTGTTGGCTCTATCATGATTGTTCCGGCAACTGGCCATGACATTGTAGGTGCGTGATAGCCAAAATCAATTAATCTTTTTGCAATATCTTCCTCAGAAATTCCGGAGCTAGCTTTGATAGGCCTTATATCAATAATGCATTCATGAGCCACATTTCCATTTTTTCCTGTGTATAAAACCTTGTAATCTTTAGATAGTCTTTTAGAAATGTAATTTGCATTAAGTATTGAAATTTGAGAAGCCTTTTTTAATCCCTCCGCACCCATCATTTTAATATACATCCATGATATAGGAAGAATACTGGAGCTGCCCCACGGAGCCGCTGATACTGCACCCATACCATTAGATGGACCTGAATCTTTTATAACTTCATGAGTTGGCAAAAATTCTGCTAAATGTTTTGCGCAGGCAATAGGTCCCATGCCAGGACCTCCACCTCCGTGCGGAATACAAAATGTTTTGTGTAAATTAATATGACATACATCTGGACCAAATTTTCCTGGTTTAGCTACTCCAACTAAGGCATTTAAATTTGCACCATCCATATAAACTTGTCCACCTTCATTATGAATAATTTCGCAAATCTCAATTATCTTTTCTTCAAAAACACCATGTGTAGATGGGTATGTAACCATAAGAGCTGCGAGTTCTTTTGAGTACTTTTGCGCTTTATTTTTCAAATCCTGGATATCTACATTTCCATCTTCGTCACAATTTACAACAATTACTCTCATTCCACTCATTTGAGCACTAGCAGGATTAGTTCCATGTGCTGAGTCCGGTATCAAACATACATTTCTATTGCTTTGATTATTATTTTGATGAAATTTTCTAATTGTCATCAAGCCTGCATATTCTCCTTGTGCTCCAGAGTTAGGCTGTAAAGATACAGCGTCGAACCCTGTAATTTCTTTTAAGTCATTAATCAAATCATTAAATAATATTTTATATCCTTCCATTTGTTCTGTAGGCACAAATGGATGTGGTAATGAAAATTCTTTCCAAGTAATAGGAATTAATTCAGCAGCTGCGTTTAATTTCATAGTGCAGGAGCCTAAAGCAATCATAGATCTATTTAATGCGATATCACAATCTTCTAATTTTTTTAGATATCTAAGCATTTCTGTTTCTGAGTGGTACTTATTAAAAACAGGGTGAGTTAAAAATTTTGAACTTCTTAAAAGATTTTTTGGTAAATTTTCCAACTCTACTCTTGAGTTTTGATTTACTGAGCTAGAAACATCAAAAATTTTAAGTAAAACATTTACATCATTAAGTTTTTTAGCTTCATCGAAAGCAACTGAAAGAGTTTCATTGTTTACTTTTCTTAAATTAATCTTCTCTTTAATAGCGTATTCAAAAATTTGGTTTGTTTTATCACCTGTTTTAATTGTTACTGTATCAAAAAAATGATCTGAATGAATTTTGTAACCACCTTTTTTAATCTCATCAGCAAATAGTTTTGCTAATTTAGAGGTTCTATTAGCGATTTTAAGTATTCCTTCTGGACCATGGTAAATTGCATAAGCTGCAGATATGATAGCTAATAATGCTTGAGCAGTACAAATGTTACTAGTGGCTTTATCTCTTCTTATATGTTGTTCTCTTGTTTGAAGTGATAATCGATAAGCTTTTTTCCCGTGACGATCAACTGAAACTCCAATAATTCTGCCAGGCATTGAACGTTTAAATTCCTCTTTAGTGGCAAAAAAAGCTGCATGCGGTCCACCATAGCCCATTGGTATTCCAAATCTTTGTGCACTACCTACTGCGATATCAGCGCCCAATTCTGCTGGCGTCTTTAATTTTGCTAAAGACAACAAATCACTTATTAAGATTACTTTTCCATTTTTTTTATGAATTTGACTTATTGTTTCACTTGGATCTTTTATTTCCCCTAAGGTTCCTGGATAAGCTAAAACACCACAAATTAAATTTTCCTTTATTTTTAATAAATATTCATTCTCATTCCCAATAAGTAACTCTAAACCAAAAGGTTCTGTACGTGTTTTAATAAGATCAATAGTTTGAGGGTTGCAAGAATCTGAAATAAAAATTTTATTAGATTGAGTTTTATCTAGTCTTTGACAAAGACCAACAGCTTCAGCAGCTGCTGTAGCTTCATCTAACAATGATGCATTTGCTATATCCATTCCAGTTAAATCGATAATTAATTGCTGAAAATTTAGAAGCATTTCCAAGCGACCTTGAGCAACTTCTGGCTGATAGGGCGTATATGAAGTATACCAACCTGGATTTTCTAAAATATTTCTTAATATAACGTTTGGCGTGAGTGAATTATAGTAACCCATTCCAATAAAATTCCTAAATATTATATTTTTTTTTGAAATAGTTTTTAATTTTTTTAAAGCATCATTCTCAGATAATGGAGCGTCTATTTTTAATTCATCTTTAAGTAAAATTTTTTCCGGCACTGTATTTTTCATTAAATCTTCTAAAGTCTTGTATCCGACTAATTTAAGCATTTTTTCTTGCTCAATTTCAGTGGGGCCGATATGGCGGTATATAAATTCTTTTGAGTTATTGTCTATCATTTAACTTGGATTCTCCGCTACAAATTTATCATATTCTACTTTAGACATTAGTGAGTCTAATTCTGACTTATCTTTAACTTTAATTTTAAAAAACCAGCTAGCTCCTTCTGGATCAGTGTTTACACTCTCAGGGGTATCTACAATTGATTTATTGCCTTCAGTAATTTCACCTGAGATAGGAGAATACACATCGCTTGCAGCTTTGGTAGACTCTACAATTGCTGCTTGGCCATCTTTATCAACAGACTTTCCACTTTCAGGCACTTCTACAAATACAATATCACCTAGCATTTCAGTTGCATGTTTAGTTATACCAACTGTAGCAACTTCACCGTTTAACTCTACCCACTCATGTTTCTTTGAAAATTTTTTTTCACTCATATTTACCTTTCTTATTTTACATAACTTTTTTTATAAAAGGGAAGATCACAGACTCTTGCGTTATACTTTTTTCCTCTGACTTCTAATTTTATTTTATTTCCAGAGCCTGAATACTCTGTGTTTATATATCCCATTGCAACTGGAGAATTAACACTCGGTCCAAAAGTTCCACTTGTAATTTTTCCGATTTCTATTCCATCAAGAGAAAATATTTTTGCACCCTCTCTTGCAATAATTTTTTCTTGTGGCAAAATTCCTACTCTAAGTTTAGAACTGCCATTCTCTAAAGCATTTTTAATTTTTTCCCAACCGTTAAATCCACCCTCTTCTCTTCTCTTTTTAGCAATAGCCCATTTTAAATTAGCTTCAATTGGATTTGTCTCTTCGCTTAAATCATGTCCATATAAACAAAGACCCGCTTCTAACCTTAGTGTGTCCCTCGCACCTAATCCTATTGGCTTTACAAGATTATTAATAAAAATTTTGATCAAGGACTCTACTTTTTGGTTTGAAATTGAAATCTCAAAACCATCCTCTCCTGTATAGCCAGATCTAGTGATATATATTTTACCACCGGTAAAACTAAAGTATTTACCGTTCATAAATTTCAAATTTGAAACACCTGGTATAAATTTTTCTAAAATTTCCACTGATTTTGGTCCCTGTAAAGCGATAAGTGATAGATCGTTATCTAAGTAATGCTTATGATCTGGACTTAAGTATTTTGATATTTGCTTTATATCATTATCTTTACAAGCAGCATTTAAGATAATACAAAATCCTTTTTCTATTCTTGTAATAATTAAATCGTCAATAATTCCTCCGTTATCATTTAATAAAAATGAGTATTTAGATTGATTCAGTTTTAAACTAATTAAATCAGCTGGGATAATTTTTTCTAAAGCTTCATCTAAAGTTTTATTACCTTCCAAAAAGAATTGTCCCATGTGTGATACATCAAAAAAACCAGCAAAAGTTCTTGTAGATATATGTTCTTTAACTATTCCTTCAGAATATTGGATCGGCATTGAATAACCTGCAAAAGGAACAAATTTAGCTCCTAGATTTTTATGGTAATTGTATAAAGCTGTTTTTTGCACTTCCATAATAACTCTTTTTTAACCCCATCTGTCTATGTACCTGAGAGATTTAATCCTTCGGTGAGGCCAAAGCCTGCTTTCCAGAGTTAT
>MDTB01040773.1_pt1 | contig 15288 bp, 19 predicted proteins | sample 811161 | NCBI WGS metagenome assembly MDTB01 (sample SAMN05326650, study PRJNA326480) | marine metagenome | isolation source: seawater | place: Mediterranean Sea | collected 2009 | reverse complement strand
TTGATAATTCTTTAGTTTTTTCAATGGAAGGGCCTGCTAAGTTTTTTCCAATAGTTTTAGGTTTTTTTGTTTCCACAAGTTATTTAACAGTAGAACATGGTGCTATAGAACTGATTAATAGGTCTTTAATAACAATATTAATTTTTTGGACTTTTCATCAAATCATTGGCCCTTTGTCTGTAGTCATTAAATCTGTAGGGGGACTACTATCAAGAGATTTAATAAATTGGATTATTAAAGCTATAAAAGTTTTGATTTTAATTTTAGGTGCAGCAGCGGTTCTAGAACTTTGGGGAATAAAAATTGGACCAATTATTGCAGGACTAGGATTGTTTGGTGTTGCTGTTGCTTTGGGAGCACAAGATTTATTTAAAAACTTAATTTCAGGAATATTAGTTTTAGTTGAAAGAAGATTTCAGGTAGGTGACTGGATATTTGTCGAGGGAGTTATCGAAGGAACAGTCGAGAGCATTGGTTTTAGATCTACTGTTGTTAGAAGATTTGATAAATCTTTAGCAACCATTCCAAATTTTCAATTCGCTGAAAACGCTGTAATAAATAATTCACAAACTACGAACAGAAGAATTAATTGGATGATTGGATTAGAGTATAAAACTACAAGTGAACAACTGAAAAATATAAAAGATCAAATTGAAAATTATATCAAAAACAGTAAAGATTTTTCTACATCTGCGGATACCATGTTGTCAGTCAAGATAGATCAATTTGCTGCAAGCTCTATAGACATCAGGCTAATCTGTTTTACTAAAACTACTAATTTTAAGGAATGGCTAAATGTCAAAGACTCCCTTGCTTTAGAGATTAAAGATATTGTTGAAAAAAACAAAGCCTCTTTCGCGTTTCCAAGTACTTCAATATATGTGGAGAAAAATTAATGAAGTCAGTTTTGATACTTTTCGATAATATCATAAGTTTATATATTTGGATATTAATTATTAACGCTATAATAAGTTGGCTAGTAGCTTTTAATGTTCTTAATACTAGCAATCGATTTGTTTACTCTGTTTTAGATGTTTCTTATAAACTAACTGATCCACCACTTAATTTTATAAGAAGATATTTACCTAGTCTAGGATCGATAGATATATCACCTGTAATTCTTATATTGGGTTTGATGTTTTTAAGAAACTTAGTTTTTGAAATGCTAGCACCCTCTTTGTTTTAAATATGATAATTGATGGAAAAAAAGAATCAGCTTTAATGAGAGATAAAATAAAAGAAAACATTTCCCATTTAAAAAAAAAGACAAACAAAATTCCTGGTTTATCAGTTATCTTGATTGGAGATCATGGACCAAGTCAGATTTATGTAAAAAATAAGGAAAAATTTGCAAAAGAGGTAGGAATAAGTTCTAAAATTATAAGATATCCGAAAGAAGTTGCAGAAATTGAAGTAATTAAAAAAATTAATCTACTCAATACAGACAAAGATGTATCTGGTATACTTGTACAATTACCTCTTCCTAATCAGATTAGTAAAGAAAAAATTATAAATACTATAGACCCTTTAAAAGACGTCGACGGCTTTAACCCAATTAACGTTGGAAATCTTGCTTCCGGATATTCAGCAATAGTTCCATGCACTCCACTTGGTTGCTTATTTTTGATTAAAAAAGTAGAAAAGAATTTAAAGGGTAAGCACGCAGTCATCGTTGGAAGATCAAATTTAAATGGTAAACCTATGGCTCAACTTTTACTTAAAGAAAACTGTACTGTAACTATAGTTCATTCAAAGTCTGAAGACTTAAAATCAGAGTGTCTTAAAGCAGATATTTTAGTTGTAGCAGTTGGAGTTGCAAACCTAGTCAAAGAAGATTGGGTTAAAAAAGGGTCAATTATTATAGATGTTGGAATAAATAAAATTGGAGACAAAATTGTAGGTGATGTAAACTATGAAGAAGTAAAAAATAAAGTAAAAGCAATTACTCCTGTGCCTGGTGGAGTAGGACCAATGACTATTGCATGTTTGTTAAAAAATACTGTTGATTGTTTTAAGAAACTAAATTCTTAAAAAGATGAAAAAATTCTTAGTATTTTTTTTTTTAATTATCATTTATATATCAGGTGTAAACAGTATGAATAAAAAGCCTTATCACCACTTACCAGATGGCACATTTAGAAATGTAGAAGGATCTCCTAAAAGAGACCCAAATATTAAGTGGTCTTACAAAGTTTTTAATGCTGAAAGAAAAAAAATTAAAATTGACTTTCCAAAAGATCATGTGGTTCCTAGAGAACAAGTCTTAAAAAATTTAGAAAAAAACAAAAATGAGGATTACGTTGCTTGGATAGGCCATGCAACTTTTTTAATTAAATTAGGAAATACTACAATAATTACTGATCCCGTTTTTTCAAAAAATACTGGACCTCTAATTTTTGGTCCTAAAAGATATGTAGATCCAGCAATAAAACTAAAAGAAATTCCTAAAATTGATTTATTTTTATTGACTCATAATCATTACGACCACCAAGACATGTCAACAATTCGAAATTTTCCTTATAAAAAAGCTAAAGTTATTGTTCCATTGAAACTATCTAAATATTTTAAACGTTTTAATGATGTAAATGAATTAGACTGGTATGAAGAAATTATAATTAACAAAGATATAAAAGTAACACTTTTACCAGCAGTGCATTGGAGTAGAAGGGGTTTATTCGATACTAATAAAACATTATGGGGCAGCTTCTTAATTGAATACAAAAATAAAAAAATATTTTTTGCAAGTGATACCGGTGTGGGAAATGTTTACAAGGATCTTGGAAAAAAATACGGACCTATTGATTTAACTTTTATCAACATAGGTGCTTACAACTTCTATCCCATAATGCCTATAAAAGATAAATCTGTTTACCATACCAATCCTGAGGAGGCTATTGAAATAGCAAAGGATTTAAATAGCAAAAGAGTGGTGGGTATGCATTGGGGTACGGTAGTTTTGTCATTGGAGCCTATAATGGAACCACCAAAAAGATTTAAAGAATCTGCCAAAAAATTTGGATACAAAGAAGATGACGCAATAGTCTTTAAAATAGGTGAAGTAAAAAAATTAAGTGAGGTAATTAAAGGTCATTAGATTTATCTTTATCAATATTCAAATATTTACTTCTTCTGAATCTAATAACCACTGTAGCTATCGAGACTATTAAAATAGCTAAAGCTAAATAAATTAAATTGGTAGGATCTGATTCTTTGTCTTGTAATATTATATATCTAGCTAATGCTGTGATAGCTATTACTAAGGGATAAATAACTCTTACAGCCCTCGACTCCCAATATGATCTTACTAGACCAATTACCTCAATATAAATAAACATAAGAAGCAAATCTGCTAAAGTGACATTTTTAACCTCATGCATTTTCGTAATTTCCAGAAGAAAAGCAATAATTGTTGCAGCAAGGACTAGTATTACTGCTACTAACTGTATATTTCGAATCGCTGCATTCATTTCAATATTAATATCAGAATTTTATGCTTTATTTAACTGTTTAGAGTGGTGTTTAATGAATTTTTCAATTTTAGATTTGTTAAAAGTTTTATTTTCTTCAAAAGAAACTTTTCTCATTGAATAAGCCTTATTCTTTGTTCTTCTAGATAAAATAGTAATATTTCCTTTATATAATCCTAGAACTACGTCTCCTGAAACTTGATTTCTTTTTTTATCAATGATTTTTTGAAGTTTTATTCTTTTTTTAGAAAACCAATAACCGTTATAGACAAGTTCGGCATAAACAGGCATTATTCTTTCTTTTTTATGAGCAGTATCTTTATCAAGTGTTACTGACTCAATAGCTCTATGGGCAGAATATAGAATAGTTCCACCAGGAGTCTCGTAAACACCTCTGGACTTAATTCCAATAAATCTGTTTTCAACCAAATCAACTCTTCCTATTCCATTTTTACCAGCTAAAAGATTAAGTTTTTCAAGCAACCTCTCAGGACTCAATTTCTTGCCATTGACTGCTATAGGGTCACTATTTCTAAAACTAACTGTGACTTTTGTTGTTTTGTTTGGAGCTTTTTCAGGTGAAGAGGACCTTTGAAAAATAAATTCTGGAGCAGAATTTTTTGGATTTTCTAGCACCTTTCCTTCTGTAGATGTATGAAAAATATTATCATCTATTGAAAAAGGAGGTGCGCCTTTTTTATCCTTAGGTATAGGTATATTATTTTTTTTAGCGTATTTTATTAAATCTGTTCTGGATTGTAATTTCCATTCTCTCCAAGGCGCTATTACCTTAATTTTTTTTCCAAAATAAGCGTAACCTAATTCAAATCTCACTTGGTCATTTCCTTTACCAGTGGATCCATGAGATACAGCAAATGCATTAAACTTTTTTGCTAAAAAGATTTGTCTTTTTGCAATAAGCGGTCTAGCTATTGAAGTTCCTAATAAATATACACCCTCGTAAACTGCGTGAGCTCTAATCATTGGAAATACATAATCTTTTACAAAGGTATTTTTAAGATTCTCAATGACAATTTTTTTTACTCCTAATCTTTTCGCATTTTTTATAATTTTTTTTTTATCTAATTTTTGACCAATATCTGACGTATAAGTTATTACTTCAGCTTTATAGTTCTTTTGTAACCATCTTAATATAATCGAGGTGTCAAGACCTCCAGAATACGCTAAAACAATTTTTTTCATTTATGTGCAATTTTTTTTTGCTGTATTATAAGCTTTAGTAAAACCCATCATGGAATAATGGTCTGTGGTTTCAGCACCATCACTGGTGTTTGCTTTTACAATTAGGTTTGTCGCTCTCTTCATTAGTTTAATAAATCGCTGCTCTTCTTTTTGATCTAAAAGCCAAGCAAAGTTCTTCTGTGAAAAAAAAGTATAACTATTTTTTCCAGATTTTGCAGATACTGTTGAAGCTTTATATGGGTGGCCACTAGTTATACTAATTTCATCTTTTATATTTTCTCCTGGTCTAAATGTTACAAAGAGCCTTGAGGAACTCCTTTTAATAGATGAAGGAGCTCTTTTAGTTGGAATTGTTTGTGCAAAACAAACTTTTCCTTTATCAGTTTCCATACTAAAACTTTCCCAATTCTTATATTTACCGGTTGAGCGCGGAGTATTAGCATTCACACTACTAGTAAACAAAATTAAACATACAATTATCAATATTTTTTTATAGGGCATGATTTATTTTTATACTAAAATTAATCTAATTCAATGGTTTGTATCAAGGGGCTGGATTTGGATTATTGTCGTGTATAAAATTAATTTTATCCATTATTTCTTGATTAAGTTCTATATTTACGCTTTCAATGTTTTCTTTTAATTGGCTCATTGTAGTAGCACCAATTATGTTACTTGTAACAAATTCTCTCGAATTAACAAATGCAAGAGAAAGTTGAGCCATACTAATTCCATAATCTTTTGCTAAATTATAGTAATCTTCATAAGCTCTTAAGGCTTTTGAATTGCCAAACCTTTCCCACCCTTTGAATAAAACTTGCCTTGAGTTTTTTGGTCTTTGATTATTTCTATATTTGCCTGAGAGATATCCTGTAGCTAAAGGATAGTAAGCCAGTAGTCCACTTTTATCCCTTATAGAAATCTCAGACAAGCCAACTTCATAAGTTCTATTCACTAAACTATAAGGGTTTTGTATAGACATCACCCTAGGTAAATTTTTATTTTTTGAAATTTCTATGAATTTTGTTAGACCATAAGGAGTTTCATTAGATACACCCACGTATCGGATTTTTCCTTGTTTGACAAATTTGTTTAACGATATCAAAATAGACTCAAAGTCATTCCAATCCCCTTCTTTATCTTTATGTACATAACCGATTTGGCCAAAATTGTTTACCGCTCTTTCTGGCCAATGCAATTGATAGAGATCAATATAATCTGTTTTTAATCTTTTAAGACTCCCATTTATTGCTTCTTCAAGATTTTCTCCATTATAATTTAATTTACCATCTCTAATCCAATCACACCTCGGTCCTGCGACTTTTGTAGCTAGAATAATTTTGTTTCTATTTTTTTTTGTTTTAATCCAATTTCCGATCATTAATTCGGTCATTCCATAAGTTTTTCCATTAGGTGGAACTGGATACAATTCGGCGGTATCAAAAAAATTTACCCCTTTTTCCAGTGAATAATTCATTTGTTCAAAAGCTTCCTCTTCTCTGTTCTGCTCACCCCAAGTCATTGTTCCTAGACAAATCAAACTTACATCTAGGTTTGTATTTCCAAGCTTTCTATATTTCATAAATTTGTAACGTTTTTTTAAATGATATATTGGCTATTGAAAAGCTAATAAAATTACTTATATTAGTAATTATGGAATTTAATAAACAAACGGTTGCAGCTAAATCATCAGTCTCTGATGCTATTATAGACGAAGGCTTAAGAGCCTATATGCTAAAAGTTTACAACTATATGGCTTCAGGAGTTTTGCTTACAGGCTTTATAGCTCTTTTATTTTTTAAGATGGCAGTAGTAACTGGAGATGGTGGACAAATAATTGGTCTAACAAATTTTGGAAATACAATTTATACCTCAGGGTTAAAATGGGTTTTGATGCTTGCACCACTGGCCGTTGTTTTTTATATGAGTTTTGGGATAGCTAAAATGAGCGCTTCTAAAGCGCAAACAACTTTTTGGATTTTTGCAGCTTTAATGGGAGCTTCTTTATCATCAATTTTTCTAATCTACACAGGAGCTAGTATCACAAGAGTTTTTTTTATAACTTCTGGAACTTTTGGAGCGATGAGTATTTATGGCTATACAACTAAAAGAGATTTAACTAAACTTGGCTCATTTTTGATGATGGGTCTTTTTGGAATTATCATTGCATCAATTGTTAATATTTTTATGAAGTCATCTATGATGTATTTTGTTATTTCAATTTTAGGAGTACTTATCTTTGTTGGTCTAACAGCTTATGATACTCAAAAAATTAAAAACATGTATCTTGCAAGTGATAGTGGAGAATTAATTGGAAAAAAAGCTGTTATGGGAGCGTTGACTTTATACTTAGACTTTATAAATTTATTTATAATGCTTTTACGACTGTTTGGTCAAAGAAGATAATTATTTTATTAATTTTAAACTATTCCAACTTGTTTTTGTAATTAACCTACTAAGGTTTTCAGATTTTTGTATTATTTTTCCATTTTTATCTTTAATTAAATATTTTTCATTTAAATAATTTGGTTTTAAATTTTTCAATATTCTTAAAAAAGGTTTATCAGAAGCTCTTTGATATACATCAAAAGAGATTTCTTTTGAACCAGAGGAAAAAGAATAATCTTTCCACGTACCGTTAGATACCATTTTAGCATATAAATTTAAAATTGTTTGTAATTCTTTTTTAATAAAAAATCTTTTATTATCTTTTTTTTTTAGATCGTTATTTACAACTAGTCTTAAATTTTTCATATTTTATACTTATTGATTAATGGCAGCTGTAAAGATGTAAATATAAATGTTAAAGGCAAAATACCCCAAACTTTGAAATTTACCCATATTGCTTCTGTTTGGGTTCTCCAAACAATTTCATTTAATATTGCTAAAAAAATAAAAAAATAGGCCCATCTATTATTTAGCTTATCCCATCCCACTTCGCTTAATTGAAAAGCTGTATTAAAAAAAGTTTTAAGAAAATTTTTTTTGAAAAATATTTTTCCTACTAGTAAAATGATCGCAAAAGCAATGTTAACTATTGTAGGTTTTAGATAGATAAAAACCGGGTTATTAAAGTATAAAGTTAACCCCCCAAATAAAGTAATAATAATTCCTCCTACAAGAGGTATGTAAGGAATTTTTCGTTCAATATAGTAAGCGATTATAACTGCTACAAAAGTAGCTAAAATAAGTGGTGGTATGGCTACCGATAAATTTTTTCCACTCTTATAATAAGTTGTGAAAAAAATTAATAATGGACCAAAATCAGTAATAAATTTTATTAAAGACTTATTCACACACAATTATTAGCATAAAAATGTTTTATATTAAATTAGATATTGATTTTTATAAAAAAATTATTATCTTTTAATAGATGGCTGTCAATAACGCTAAATTTTCAATAGGTGAAGTGGTCAAGCATAGGCATTTCGATTTTAGAGGTGTTATATACGATGTAGATTTCGAATTTAATAATTCTGAAGAATGGTATCAGTCTATTCCTAAAGATGTAAGACCAAGAAAAGATCAACCATTTTATCATCTGTTGGCAGAGAGTAATGATGTAACATACGAGGCGTATGTTTCTGAGCAAAATTTACTTATAGATAATTCTAAGGAGCCAGTAAAACATCCTTTAATTGAGGAAATTTTTTCAGGGAAAAAAGGCACAAGTTATTTTAAGCTTTCTAATTGATTATTTTTTAATTCGCCACAAATTCAACAATATTAGTTCAAATGAATGCCAAAAATTAAGCATATCAATATGATGTTCTTGCCTAGTTGAAAATTCATGAACTCTTAACTCCCTCTCAATTTTCAATTAGGCTAAAATATCGTCTTCACATAAAATCTACTTTAATGTAATAAACATTATGTTTAATTTTTTTACTCCAAGTCGTATCTTCTTTTTAGTTGAGAAGATCATTAAGTTTATTAACTCTATTATATTTATTCTGCTTCTAGTAGGAATTACGTTTGCTTTAATTCTTTCTCCACCCGATTATCTACAGGGAGATGCCGTAAGAATAATGTATGTGCATGTGCCATCGGCTTGGATTGGTCTTGCATGTTTCTCAGTAATTGCTTTTTTATCTGTAGTAAGTTTTATTTTTAAAGCAAAGCATCTAAATTTAATTAACAAAAGTATAGCTCCAGTGGGAATGTTATTTACTAGCCTTGCAATAATAACTGGCTCAATGTGGGGGCAACCTACTTGGGGAACTTGGTGGGTTTGGGATGCAAGATTAACATCGATGTTAATACTCTTAGCTTTTTATATTATTTATATTCTATCTTTAAAACTTATAAAAAATTATGAACTATCTATTAAAATAGCCTCCTTAGTTTCGATTATAGGAGCAATAAATATTCCTATAATTAAATATTCAGTGGATTGGTGGAATACACTACATCAACCAGCAAGTATTAAGATCGATGGTTCAAGCTCGATACATTCCTCAATGTTATTACCATTATTGCTGATGTTATTAGTTTTTTTGATTTATTGTGCGTTAATTTTTCTAATGAAATATAAAACAGAAATCATTAGAATAAAGAAAAAAAATATTAATAGAATATGATAATTAACTTTTTAGCAATGGATGGCAACGGAACATATGTTTGGCTATCATTTGGCGTTACTTTAGCATTATGTTATTTTGTATACTTTAAAACTAGGAAAACTTTAAAGAAATATGAAACAGAATATGCAAAAGAAATAGAAAAACTATCAAGAACTGATAAGCAAGCTTTTTTAAAAAAATCAAGAATAGCTAATCAAATTTTAGTTTCTAGTAAAAAAATAGTCTAAAGCATTTTTAAATGCTCGCAAAAAAAGTAAAAAATAGAATTTTATTTCTATCCACTTTGGTGGGAACTTCTTTATTAGCTATAATTTTTATAATTAAAACTTTAAGTAGTAACCTTCTTTATTTTAAAACTCCTACAGAAGTTTATAATAATGCAAACTTAAACTTTAATTCTAGAATGAGAATAGGTGGTATCGTAAAAAAAAATTCAGTTACAACTAAGAGGCAAGAATTAAAGTTCACTATAACAGATTTAGAAAATGAAATTTTAGTGACTTACTCAGGTCCGGTTCCAAATTTATTTGTAGAAGGTCAAGGTGTAATAGCAGAAGGTAAACTTAAAGATAAAAAATATTTTATAGCAGATAGAATCTTAGCCAAACATGATGAAAACTATTTACCACCCAATAAAAAAGATTAGGAATAAATGCTTAGTAATTTAGGAAATATATTGTTGATATTAATTATTATAATTAGTTTTGTAATAATTTATTATTCTAAAAAAGAATTAGAAAATGTAGAAAAAACAAGTTTGATTAAATTACATAATCTTAATTTATTCCAAACTGTATTTTCAATTTCATGCTTTTTTGTTTTAATTTCAGGATTTATAACTTCTGATTTTTCACTGTCTGTAGTTTATAACAATTCTCATACTTTAAAACCAATTTTCTATAAAATTTCTGGGGCTTGGGGCAATCATGAAGGAAGTCTTCTACTTTGGGTAAATATTTTAATAATTTTTTCTTTCTTCTTTTTTTTATATTCAAAAAAATTTCAAAGGGAATACAGAATTTATACTTTAATAATTCAAAATGTTTTAATTATAGGTTTTCTTTTCTTTATTTTGTTAAACTCCAATCCTTTTAGTCTTGTAATCCCTACACCCAAGGAAGGACTTGGATTAAATCCAATTTTACAAGATCCAGCCCTAGCTATACACCCTCCTTTGCTTTACATAGGTTTTGTAGGTTCCTCTATTTATTTTTCAGCTGCTATGTCATCTTTAATAACTAATTACAGAGGAAAACTTTTTGCGAATTCAATTAAATCTTGGGTAACTATCTCTTGGTGTTTTCAAACATTGGGAATTGTAGTTGGTTCTATCTGGGCTTATTACGAGCTGGGATGGGGAGGATTTTGGTTTTGGGATCCAGTAGAAAACTCATCTTTAATGCCCTGGTTTATAATGACAGCTTTGATTCATAGTATTGTAGTTTTGGAAAAAAGAGAAAAACTCTATAACTGGGTTATAGTTTTATCTTTATCAACATTTATTTTAAGTGTAACTGGCACTTTTTTAGTTAGATCAGGAGTTTTAAATTCAGTGCATACTTTTGCAAATGACCCCACAAGAGGTATTTATTTACTTTCCTTTCTATCATTAATGGTTTTTTTCTCTATTTATCTTTTTTTTAAAAAGAAAAATTATGAAAGTTATAATTTTCACTTTAATAGCAGGGAAACATTCATCTTATTAAATAATTGGCTGATGGCTTTTTTTTTAGTAACAGTTTTTATAGGAACAGTTTATCCAATTTTTACCGAGGTATTATACCAAACAAAAATTTCTGTAGGACCACCCTTTTTTAACATTGTGATTATTCCCCTAGTGATACCATTACTTATTTTTATGGCAATTGGTCCTAAAATTAGTTGGATAAAAAATAAATTATTTAAATACAAACAATCATTATTATTATTAATTTCTTCAATAATTATTTGTATTTTAATTTCCTTAAACTCAAACCACTCGATCCTTTTTTATCTGATTATGGTTTCCTCATTAGTTTTAATACTGCATTCATTTATTGACTTTATAAATTCCTTTAAAGAAAAAAATTATGCAAATTTTTCTAGAATAATATCTCATCTAGGTTTTGGAATGCTTATTTTTTTTATAGGCTTTAATCACGTTTATTCTCTAGAAAAAGATTTTAATTTAAAAGTTGGGGAGACAAAAAAGTTTGATAACTTTCAAGTAAATTTCAAAAATTTATCTACAATAAAAAGAAAAAATCATCAAGCCATTCTAGGTAACTTTGAAATTATAAATTTGAATAATTCTTCAAAAGAAAATTTAGTTCCAGAAATAAGAGTATATAAAAATCCTGAAATGTTAACCTACGAAGCCTCAATAAGATCAAAAATATCTGAAGATTTATATCTTACTATGAGCAATATTAGTCGTTCTGATTTTTATAATATAAAATTTCAAAAAAAACCTTTTATGTTCTGTATTTGGCTATCAGCAATTATTATTTCAATAGGAGGATTTTTAAGAGTTATTAGGTATGAAAAATAAAATATCAATTTTATTTATATTGAGTCTAACAATATTTATTTTATCAATTTTTTTTCTGAGTTTAAGTAAAGAAAAAATATACAATACTGAAAATTTGATAAATGACAAAATTGAGAACTTTCAGATAAAAGACTTAATTACTGATAAAATAATTGATAAAGATGACATTAAATTAAATAATTTTATTTTGATTAATTTTTGGGCGTCTTGGTGCGCACCTTGTAGAGCAGAACATAAATATCTAATGTCCTTAGAAAAAGAAGAAGAAATTAAAATTGTAGGTATTAATTTTAAAGATAAAAAAAAACAAGCTTTATTTTTTTTAGAAGATCTTGGTAACCCCTATTATTTATTAGGAGAGGACAGGAGCGGTAAAGTGTCCGTACAATTTGGTGTTTATGGTATTCCAGAAAGCATATTATTAGATAAAGAAATGAAAATTATTAAAAAATTTATAGGGCCAATCGATGATGAAGACTATAAAATTATATTAAAAATGATAAAAAAAAAATGAAATTATTATTTACAATTTTTTTAATATTTTATTTAAATCAAATAAATATCCAGGCCAATGAATATAATGCTAAAGAGACTGAGATGTTTAAAAATTTAAGGTGTTTAATTTGTCAGGGACAATCGATTGCGGACTCTAACTCAGAATTTGCGCAGACAATTAAATTAGTCGTAAAAGATCAAATGATACAAGGAAAGTCAGACAAAGATATTTATAAATTTTTGATTTCTAAGTACGGAGAATGGATAGTTTACAAGCCATCATTTAATAAAACCAATTATTTTTTATGGCTTGTTCCCTACTTTATTTTAGTGCTTGGAGGAATAATAATTTTTATAATTATTAAAAAAAGTAAGAATAATTAGGCTTTTTGCTCTATACATTTTTACTTTTAGGCTGTATTTTAAAACAATGAAAACAAAGTTACTTGCTACAATTTTTTTTATATTTTCTATAATTGAAACTGCTCACTCAGAAAGTAGTAATAATGATATCTCTATTTATTCAGGTACATTTGATGTCATTGATAAAGAAGGTGATGATCAGGCAACTCTAATAGGTATTGAACATAAAAATCCGAATTTATTTAGGAACACTTTTTTAGGTAAGTTTTCTCCAATCACTGGCGCATTCATGACAGATAAAAATTCACTTTATATGTATACTGGAATTGAAGGACAGTATGGAATAGGTCCAATCAAAATAAATCCCAGTTTTGCTCCAGGATATTATGAAAAAGGTGATGGAAAAGATTTAGGTCAAGTGCTTGAATTTAAAAGCGAGATCAGAATTGGAGTTGAATTTTTAGATGATTACAAATTAGGTTACAGTTATAGTCATATATCCAATAATGATTGGGGGAAAGTAAATCCAGGCACTGATAATCAAACAGTAACGTTTTCTAAGCAATTTTAGAAATTATGTCCTTAAAAGATTGTTATAATATAGAGGACTTCAGAAAATTAGCCAAAAAAAACCTTCCTGCTCCAATTTTTCACTATATAGATGGTGGTTCTGATGATGAAGTTACTTTGAAAAGAAATACATCATCTTTTTCTAAATGTGATCTAGTTCCAAATATTCTCGCTAGCGTTGGACAACCGGATCTTTCTACAATGGTCCTTGGCCAAAAAATAGATATGCCAATTTTTTTAGCCCCAACTGCAATGCAAAGACTGTATCATCATGATGGAGACAAAGCCTCTGCACGAGCGGCTGAAAAATTTGGTACTTTTTATAGTATGTCTACTATGGCAACTTCCTCAATCGAAGAAATTGCAAATATCTCTAGTGGAGCAAAATTATTTCAGTTATATATTCATAAAGATCAATCTCTTACAGATAATTTAATTGATAGATGTAAATCCTCAGGTTTTAAAGCTCTTTGTTTAACTGTAGATACGGTTGTAGCTGGAAATAGAGAGAGAGATCATAGATGGGGTTTTACAACACCTCCTAAATTAACACTCAAAAGTATTTTAAGTTTTATGGCACATCCTAAGTGGTCGATTAATTATTTAACACATGAAAAATTTCAACTTGCTAACGTCGCACATTTTACAAAAAAAGGATCAAGTATTGCGAAAGGAGTAATGGATTATATTAATGAACAGTATGATCCGGCAATGAGTTGGAAAGACGCTGAATACTGTGTAAAAAGATGGGGAGGGCCTTTTGCTCTTAAAGGAGTAATGTCAGTGGATGATGCAAAAAGAGCTGTAGACATCGGAGCTTCAGCGATCATGTTATCAAATCATGGAGGTAGACAGCTAGACGGTTCAAGAGCTCCCTTTGATCAACTTCCAGCGATTGCAGATGCAGTAGGAGGAAAAATTGAAATTATAGTTGATGGTGGAATTAGAAGAGGAACTCATGTCTTAAAAGCTTTAGCTCTAGGCGCCACCGCCTGTAGTTTTGGGAAAGCTTTTCTTTATGCTTTGAGTGCTGGAGGCCAGCAAGGAGTGGAGATGCTTCTAAAAAGAATGAAAGATGAAATAACAAGAGATATGATCTTATTAGGCTGCAAAAACATTAAAGAATTAAATAAAACTAAAATTGCATACAGGTAATGTAATTATATCATATTGAAAAAATATTAATTAACATATACCTAAATAAATATGAAACTTGCAAAAAATTTAGAAAGACTTGGAACTGAATCAGCTTTTAGCATCTTAGCGGAAGCAAAAAAACTTGAGGCTCAAGGAAAAGAAATGATCCATTTAGGCTTGGGACAACCCGATTTTAAAACACCCAAACATATTATGGATGCAGCAAAAAAAGCAATTGATGATGGACATCATGGATATGTTTTAGCGAACGGTATCACTGAATGTAGGCAAGCCGTCTCCAGAAAAATTAAAAGTTTATACAAAAAAAATATAGATCCAGAAAGAATAATGATTATGCCAGGTGGAAAACCTACAATGTATTACGCAATTCAAATGATTGGAGAACCTGGCGCAGAGATAGTTCATCCAACACCAGGATTTCCAATTTATGAGTCAATGATTAACTATACTGGATCTAAAGCTGTTCCATATGATTTAACAAAAGAGAAAGATTTAAAATTTGATCCAGAAAAAATTTTATCTTCTATAACTGACAAAACAAGATTAGTTATTTTAATCAATCCAAATAATCCAACGGGTAGTTTTGTTGAAAAACCTGCAATAGATTTTCTTGCTGAGGGTTTAAAGAAACATCCACATGTCTACATATTAAGTGATGAAATTTATAGTAGACAAATTTTCGATGGAAAAGAAATGCCAACATTTTTTAATTACCCTGATTTGCAAGAAAGATTAATAGTCCTAGATGGATGGAGTAAAGCTTACTCTATGACTGGTTGGAGAATGGGTTGGAGTGTATGGCCTGAAAAATTGATTCCACATGTTACAAAATTAGCAATAAATAGTTTTTCTTGTGTGAATGCGCCTTCACAATTTGCTGGAATAGCTGCGCTAGACGGGCCTGATGACTCTATTCATC
>MDTB01236482.1_pt1 | contig 15290 bp, 16 predicted proteins | sample 811161 | NCBI WGS metagenome assembly MDTB01 (sample SAMN05326650, study PRJNA326480) | marine metagenome | isolation source: seawater | place: Mediterranean Sea | collected 2009 | reverse complement strand
CCTTCCATGTGATTCTTGAGATCATGATCGGTTCGATATGCTAAACCAAGCAATTCATCAAAACCCTTCCCCGGATAGTTATATTCGAAATCAATTGTCCGTTTTGAATAGTGTGCAAGGTCGTTACCTGCTACTTCAACCTCTCTCAGATTATCATCCGAAAGCCCTAGTCTGCCCAGAAAGTCACGAATCGTTTCTTTCCAGTTCTCAAATTCAGCTTGCCACGAATTTTCCTCTACAAAATATTCAATCTCCATCTGTTCAAATTCTCGTGTACGAAATACAAAATCTCGTGGCGCTATCTCGTTACGAAAGGCCTTCCCTATTTGAGCAATACCAAATGGCAACTTAGGACGCATAGTATCCATTACGTTTTTGAAGTTTACAAAAATTCCTTGCGCAGTTTCTGGCCGAAGATAACTCTTCATGTCCCCTTGAGCACCAACACGTGTTTCAAACATGAGATTAAAATCTCTTTTTTCGCCAAGAGCTCCCTTGCACTCTGGGCATGTGCTCGTATCCTCTAGATGATCTTCACGAAAACGTTTTTTGCATTTCGTACATTCCACCAATGGGTCTGTAAACCCAGCTCCAGTGTGTCCACTTACTTCCCACACCTTTTCATTCATTAAAATAGAAGCATCAAGGCCATACATATCATCTCGCTTCTCGACGAATGTATCCCACCACAATCTCTTTATATTGTTCTTCAACGTTACTCCCAATGGACCATAATCGTATGTTCCTGCCAACCCTCCATACATATCAGATCCTTGGAAAATAAATCCTCGTCGCTTTGCCAGACTCACTATTTTCTCCATTGTTGTATTTTCTACTTTTCCCATGAGGAAACTATACACGCTACCGCACAATGACACCATACGTATCAGTGAAATCGACTTCATCCAAATTTGTTGTCAATTCTGGCATTTCAAGGCTAATAATGGTATCGGTGAAATCGTCTACGCCCGTGAATTTTTGGTTCTCAACAATCGGCGGAACTTCACCGACTTGGCTTGTACTTGGTACCAATCCGATTGAAAATACAATTCTCCGTGGCGGCTGCCCATTAAAACCAGTGTTCGCAAACAACTTTCCAACATTCCATGTAACAACTCCGTTATTTTCATTAAAGGTGACGTATTCTGCTGCAGGACTCACCGTTCCAAGCCATCGCACATATGGTGGTAGCGTTGCAGTCATCTTTGCATCTTTTACAAGATTTGATGTATTCTCTATCTCCCACAAGATTCCATATGTAGTTTCATTTTCTACTTTTGGCGGTAATGGTCCGACACTTCCCAGTGGATTTTCAAAATAGAGTGCACGACCTGTAATGTTCGTGTTTGTTTCGACCTTAACACTTTCACTGACTGTTGATTGAATTGTTTCTGGCACTGAACCTTCAGAAAGCCTCTGTCCTGCAGCATGAAGTTCGATTTTTATAGTTGGATTTTCAGTGCCAATTAAATTTTGTATTGTTTTAGGAGATAAGCGTATTACGAAACTTCCTGTTTCACCAGGGGGCACTCGCTCAAGTATTCCCCCTGTTGTTGTCTTATCCCATAGCACGACTGAATCGATCGATCGAAAAAAACCACGATCTACAGAAATGTTAAATGGATCCAATCCATCACCACTGAGTGTCGCCGCAATCACAACATCGGAAAGCGAAACGGCTAAATTATTCGTCCACGTAAGTCGTATTGGGAATGCCTCCCCTGCTGTTGCAACATATTCTTCAGCAGGTAACTCATTATATTCAAGACTCATTCCGAGGAATGGTCGGGTCACGCGAACTTCTTGTGCAAAATCTGCGAGAATAACATCAACCTTTTTTGAAGCCCTATCACTCTGAGTTCCCGCTAAAAATTTAAATACTCGCGTGTCGCCTGTCTGTCCATCGAGAACACCGAAAACGCGGACTGTTTTTGTCTCTCCAGGCTTAATACTACCTAGTTGCCACAAGTTGCCAGAACCTTTTTCAGGAGCTGTTGCAGTCTCTGAAAATCCAAAGGGATACGATACACTCATCACAACATTATCTACCGCTGTGTTAGCCCGAGACGTGACTGTTGCGGTCATATCTACCGCTTGACCTGCTACCGCTTGCGAATTTGCATCAAGAGATATTTCGAGCGTGCCGGATGATACAAGCACTGAATGTTTTGAGTCTGCAACAAAGAGTGCACTTGAACCACTGAGCCGATACTCAATCGAAACAGTAATATCTTTATATTCTCCAGAACGCCCGAATAAAATACCGCGGACTGTCCCATTTCGCGTACCCCCTGATTCAATGGCTCCGAGAGGAATCCTTTGCGTTTCCATAAGAACACTCGGATCAGATGGTAATCGTGTTCCTAATGGATATTCCACTATAAGATCAGCAAGTTCAAGCGTTGCACTATTATTATTTTGTACCGCTATTTGTAACTCAACAACTTCTCCCCCTTCAATTGTTCGCGGACCATTTATATCTATTTGTATTTTCTGAGCGGTTATAGTGTTTGAACCAGACGCCAAAAAGAATACGGCAATACCCCCAGCTATAACGGTAAAAATAATCGCTGCAAGCAGCAAAAGAACTGACGGTGAGTACACAGTAAACGCTGAGGTTTTTTTCTTTGGTACAAGAGGTGCCTGTGGTGGAGTGTGTTCCTTTGCCTGCTCAATCCAATCATCAGCTATTTTGCGATCAACATTACTAAGACGACGACGCGGCCGCTTTCCTGGTTGGGTTTTCCGTGAGTACATCTGCTCTTTCAGACGTCCCAATCTCCCAGGATCACTAAACTCAGGCGAAGAATCATCTGACTTTCCTATTCCATCGGTATTCATTGCTCAAGTATAGCAAACTACACCATCGATGGTTTATGACTAGGAGTTGATAGCTTACTATAGTTGGCTCTCGGCAAGACCTGAGTTAATAGCATCAACCATATCATTTTCAACAGTGATTACTCTTTTAATAATCTCTTCATCAAAATCAAATGAATCGATAAGTCCACGATATATTGGTATACATGAAAGATAGCCGAGCTGGTAAAGAACTCGAGCAACAGTGAGTATTTCTATGAGTTTCTGGTTTTTTTCATCAATAATCAGTGTATTGTATGCATTGTGCACTATTTCAAAAATTTCTCCATTTTCTTCGTCGATAGGCATAACGCGCCGCACGAGTGTTGCTATGCGTCCAAATACTTCAGTTCCTGATAACGCTAGTTTCTCAAGAGTGTTATTTTCAGCCCCCGTCAAACGCCAAAGTCCACGGCCACGCACCAACGAAACTCGTGTGTGTGCTAAGTCACTAAGTGAATACCGCAGTTTAGAGGTTTCCTCACGAACACTTCGAGCGCTTGCAAATACAAGCCCCAAATCTTCAGTTAACAACCAAAATAATTTGTCAGAATCTTGCACATTCGCGCTACTTAAAACAAAAGCGCTTGTTGTGTGAACGTCGTGTGCCATGTTGCTAGTTTTTTTGCACTTCCACCGACATCTCCGCTTGTGTAGCACCAAAAGAAATCGTCATATTTGTCTGAGATTCAATGTCTTTCTTGTATTCAGTAACCACTGCAATGAACTCGGACGACCCAGATATTGTAACCGCACCCGTATCATTTAATTCAAAACCTTGCTGTTTTCGTACTCCTTGAATTTCTCGAATCAATTCACGAACACCTCCCTCCTTCTTTAATTCATCAGTTATAACTGTATCAAGTTCAACGTCTTCATGTATTGATGCGTCTACCGTTACGGCTTTCACGTTTACTTCATCTTTAATAAGCTCTAGATATTCTGGTGCAAGTTCGTCTTTTATGGTCAATGTGGCAAGTGGTTGTCGAATCTTAATCTTTGCCTCTGCGCGTTTCTCTAGTGCAATAGAAACAATTTCCCTCACGCGGCTCATTGCCTCAAGTACAGCTTTTTGTGGTTCTTTGACCTGACACCAGTGTGCAAGATGCACACTCTCTGGGTCATCATCACGCTTAGTATTCTGCCAGAGCCAATCTGCAATAAACGGCGTAAATGGAGCACTTATTTTGGCGTATTTACGCAATACCCATCGAATGATTGAAAGAGCAGCTTGTATATCTTGAGAGTCTTCGCCTTTTAGCCTGTCTCTCGAACGTCGTATGTACCACGTAGATAGATCGTCTACAAAATCACCAAGCGGACGCGTTGCTCTATCAAGTTCGTACGCATCCATTGATTTGGTTACCTGCGCATGAAGCTCGTGTGCTCGTGCAACAATCCACTGATCAAGAATATGCGTACTATCGCTTTTTGGTTCATGTTCAATGCTATCTTTATATAATTCGTAGAATGCATAGACATTGGTGAGGCGTCCCATAACCTTCGCCGCAACCTGAGCAACACCTATTTCTGCAAAGTTCAAGTTCTCAGCACGGACAACTGGACTTGTAAGTATATATAGCCGCACGGCATCAGCACCGTAACGCTCCATTATGTGTTGTGGGTCAGGATAGTTCTGTAACCGCTTACTCATCTTTTTCCCGTCTTCAGCAAGTACCATGCCACTGGTTATGACATTCTTAAATGCATGGCTTCCAAAAAGTGCACCACTGAGTATATGCTGATAGTAGAACCATTTTGAAACTTGATCGTGAGCCTCGGCAATAAAATCGGCGGGAATACGTGTTTCGACTTCAGCCTTATTTTCAAATGGGTAATGGTATGACGCATACGGTACTGAGCCAGAGTTAAACCATGTATCAAGTACATCTGGCACTCGCTTCATTACCCCGCCACATTCACACGGAACAGTTATTTCATCCACTACATCTTTATGTAAATCTTCTACTGTTTTCCCGCTTACTTTTTCAAGCTCCGCGACTGAACCAAATACCATATCCTTACTACACTCTTCACAGCGCCATACAGGAATCGTATTCGCCCAAAAACGTTGGCGAGAAATAGACCAATCACGCGCTCCTTTGAGCCACTCTCCCCACCGCCCATCCTTGATGTGCGAAGGTGACCATCGTATGTTTTCTGCATACTCAAGTAACTGCGGTTTAATCTTTTCAACTGCTACAAACCAAGAACTTGTTGCGTAGTTAATAAGCGGGGTATCACAACGCCAACAATGCGGATACGAGTGCTCGTATTTTTCTTTTGCAAACAAAAGCTCTTTCCCGGCGAGATATTTAATTACTTCTACGTCAGTCGATTGGTGGTCATCAATTGGCTTCACACTCAGTCCTGCCAATTCAGTAACTTCTGATGCAATGATCCCATCCATTCCTACGTGTTTAAGCACAGGAAGATTTTCTTTCTGAGCAAGCTCAAGGTCGTCCGCACCAAACGCTGGGGCGATATGTACAATCCCTGTACCATCTTCTGTATTTACGAAATCTGCTGCATATACTTTCCATGCATTCTCTTTACCCTCTAATGTGTCGTCATCTGAGTACGAATTAAACGGCGGCTCGTATTCCAATCCAACAAGTTCGCTCCCTTTCCATGCTTTATAATGAGCAGAGTCGTCGTCACCAACAACATTCTTAGCCATGATGTATTCACCGTCATGTTCCTCCGACTCCGCGTTGATATACGTTATGTCATTACCTACAGCAAGACCGACATTACCTGGCAATGTCCATGGTGTGGTTGTCCATGCCAACATATATACATCACCCGAAAGCCCTATTTTTTCCGGGTTCTTTAGCTTAAATTTAGCTGTCACTGCCAAATCTTTAATATCAGCGTACCCTTCCGTAACTTCAGATTGAGCAAGTGTTGTCTCACAACGAGGACAGATATGCATTGAGCGATAATCTTCATAGATAAGGTCTTTCTCGTACAGCGTTTTAAACGCCCACCACTCACTCTCCATGTAATCCTTGTCCATCGTCTGATATGGGTTCTCCATATCAGCCCAACGCCCAAAGCGCGGAATGAACATATTCCATGAATCAGCATAGGTAAATATCTTTTCACGACATAAATCATTGAATTTTTTCACACCAAGCTTCTCTATATCTTTCTTGGTGTTGGTTCCCATTTCTTTTTCGACGATATTTTCAATTGGCAACCCATGACAGTCCCATCCCCACTGTCGCTCAACTCGATACCCCCGCATTGTTTTGTAACGCGGTATTGCATCCTTAAGCACGCTTTGTAATAAATGTCCATAATGTGGCGTACCGGTTGCAAACGGCGGTCCATCATAAAAAACGTATTCACCATTTGGCGCTTCTCTCTCAACTGATTTATTGAAAATATCGTTAGTATTCCAAAATTCTAGTGTTTCCTCTTCGCGAAGGGCAACATCACTTTTTTTTCTATCTGAGCTATCGGACATACGAACTATCCTACCAGAATATAGCGCTCTTATACAATCGCATCTTTCATACCGCTTCTATGGCCTTAAAGACAAATATATCAGTTAACTGATATATTTTATATGTATTTCTTATAGAAACGCCCCTGTAGAGTAACTTTTCTATCTTGTATAAAAGGAAGTGTTTTCTATTTCAAGAACCTCTTCACTAATGTTAACGTAGTGGGGTTCAGCTGTAGGTAAAATAGTCATTACATACGTATGGACGTACGTACGTCCATACGTATGTGCTGAAAAGAATCTTAGAGAGATGCTACAGTGTTCGTATGCCTAAAAAAGTCCTGACTCATTTCCAGAAACACGACCCTACCCTATACAGCGCAATAGCATTGTTTGAAGGTGAGCTGCGTGGTGGTCCTGAAGTTAAAGCAGATCTCTTCAGTAGTCTTTGTCGCACCATAGTTGGGCAACAACTCTCTAGCAAAGCCGCACGTTCTATTTGGCAAAAATTTCGAACGCTCTTTCCATACCAAAAACCAACAGCAACACACATACTAGCACTAAGTGATATGAAATTACGTGAAAGTGGCATTTCTTTTGCGAAAATACGTTCCATCCAAGATTTAAGTGAGCGAGTATCAAATCGCTCACTTCGTCTAAACACACTGCGCACTCTATCCATTGAAGACGCAAAGATTGCACTCCAAGAAGTAAGAGGCATTGGGCCGTGGAGTAGTGAGATGTTTCTAATGTTTGCACTCGGACATGAAGATATCTTTTCTGTAGGTGACTTAGGACTGCGTAAAGGTATACAAAAAATATATGGTCATCATGATCTACCATCAGTAGAAGCAATGGAGGAGCTTGCAGAAAACTGGAGTCCCTATCGAACATACGCCGCATGTGCCATTTGGAGTATTTTGGATAATCAAGAAAAAAACCGCCCGTGAATGCACACGAGCGGAATTTTGCTGCTAAAGAGCAAGGAGCATGGGCTTCCTCTTTACCACAAACCCACCATCGTCAGGACGGACTTCCCGAAGCGCTTTAGCTATAACATTAGGGATGTCCAATTCGGTTTTCACTTCCCACTCCCACACAACACCTTTGTCTTCAGGGTTTTTCTGAGAGCAGAGAAACACGGCATCATCAGGGTTCTCCTTCAAACGCTTCCTCAGCAATCTTCTCAACCTAATCGGATCCCTGTTAATCGGGGTTTTATTTGTTGCTGCGCCAATTTCTTTAGATTTTTCGGTAAAAAAATCTGCAGCGTCGTCTCGTGTTGGCATTGAAATCCCCTTTCATGGTTCACGGCCTGATATGTATCCACACGCAGTATACATATAACCAGGAAAAGAGGAAGCCGCTTAATCGAAATCAAGCGGCTCTGAAGTTGTGTGCCACATCCTTATTCATCCTTGATCACAATACCGTTACCCATGACTGCTGCTTTATCACAAATTTCATCTGTCTTACTAGAGATTTCCGACGGTTCGGTAATCTCAACCGATGAACCTGAACCAGCTGCAACCAAGATGATCGGTAATCCGTGATCATGAATCGCTTTTTCGAGCGTTTGGCCTCTGCCAAAAACTTCTTTTTGTGTCATCATCCTTCCTCCTGTCTCAGAAATAGAGACTGTCTAATAAGCGTACTCCTGCTGTCTACAGGTTACCACCAACTTTATCCCCAGATTATATGTAGATACCCACAGGTTATCTACAGACTAATCAACAGGGTTCTCTATCTTCCCAGATGGCATATTTTTAGTGAGTGCGTTAGCAGTAATGATATGCACCCGTTTTTCTCCACTGGCGACTGCGAGTGCTTGATTTACAAACTCTTCAAGTTCGTCCGAGTTTTCCGCCACATACTGAGGTGCTCCAGACGATTCACCAAGCCACGGGATAATCGTAACAGGATACTCAGTACCTCGATTTTCAATCAAACGCCTAGCTTCTTGTGCGCTTATTGCGGTAAAATTTTTTCCACTCTCTATTTTTTCATTCTTAAAATCTTCCATACTAAATTTATTACATTCTTTCGGGTGTCTCTATACCAAGTAGCCAAAGACCTTTTTTTAATGTCGCCCCTACTGCCTCGGTTAAGCCAAGCTTATAATTCTGTGCATCACTGCCATCGAGCACTTGCTCGTTTGCATACCAGCTATTGTAGGCACTAGCTAAGTCAGATAAATAATTTGCAACGTAATGTGGCTCATATTCATTTGCCGCTCGCTCTACCGCTTCTGGGAACCTGTAAAGTAGCTGCTCCACCGCAACGATTGCCAAACCTCCTCTGGACGAAATTTCTGGAGTAGCTTCATTCGCTTTTTGCAGAATAGACTGGGTGCGTGCATATGTATATTGCAGGTACGGTCCTGAATCTCCTTCGAATGAAAGAGCTTGCTCCATGTCGAACACAATATTCTTCCCCATACCCACGCGAGCAATTGCATATTTTATTGCACTCACAGCAACGTGCTCTGCGACCATTTCATCATCAACTCGATTATTTTCTTGCATGCGTTCGTGTGCACGTTCGCGTACTGAATCAAGAATATCTTCTGCAAGTGGCACATTGCCACTACGCGATGATATTTTTCCCGTAGTTAATTCAAGGCGCCCGTGCTGAATGTACTCTGATTTCTCTGCCCACTCCTTATTAATTAATTCTGCTGCTTTTTTAACAAGCTGAAAATGATGCTTTTGCTCAATGTCGGTAATGGTAATAGATGTATCGAATGTGTATTTATCAAACTTAAGGCTCAATAACCCTATATCCTTCGCTAAATACGTACCAAAGCCTGCTGAGTTAATAAATACGTTATCAAAAAGGCCATGTTCTGAACCTCGAAAAATGATTGCCCCATCCGATTCCTCAAACACTCTCGGTGTGTGTTTTTTAATAATCTCCTTCCCTTCTTTCTCTGCCTCCGATTCAAAAATCAGTTCATCGAACTCCGACCCAAGCCGGCTCGTAATGGCCGTGAAGTAATCAAGTGACAGAGCCCGTCCTTTTTCATGTACACTCCAGAACTGCGTGTCAGTTTCCTGGTTGTAAAGCGATGCGTTTATCTCATTTATTTCCTTCTGAATCTCTTCGTTTTCTTTATATTGCGCCACACCGTGTGCGTACGCTTCGCCAATTCGCGCAACAGTAATGTCGTCTTGCCACCCCTTATCTAAAATAGCCCACACTGCTTTAGCTATACCTGGCGACACATCAGAAGGATACGAGAGAGGCATCACAGTAGTACCAGTAGCACGAAAGATGCGAATGAGTGACTCACCGAGTGTATTGTTTACAAGGTGTCCAATATGAAATGGTTTAAACAAGTTTGGTGAACTGTGCTCAAAGAGCATTGTTTTTCCTGCATCTCTTGTAGTTTTTCCCCACTCTTCGCCTTGTTTAAGGATTTCTTTTGTTTTTTGTGTGAAAAATGTACTGGCGAGATAGAAGTTTATGAACCCAGGTCCTGCAACTTCTACTTTTTCAATATACTCATGTTCTTCAATTTTTGAAACAATCTCCTCTGCAAGCTCACGTGGATTCTTTCCCACCTGCTTTGCAAGAACCATAGCGATGTTGCATGAAAAATCACCGTGCAAAAGGTCGTTTGGGTGCTCAAGAACTACCTCCCCTTCAAACCCAAGGGAGGTAAGCGTTTCGGATACTAAATCTGTAACTTCTTTATTAATCATACTATCGATCATCCCCTTCGGTTGCGAGAACATTTCGATTTTGACGATCTTGCAATTTCTTTACATTCTCTTGCGCAACATCTTCAAGGGTTACACCCAGAACACGTGCCATTTGTGAAAGGTACCACAAAACATCTCCCATCTCTCTTTTCAAATCGTTTACTTTATCTTCCGAAATGACCCCTTTGTCATTCCTGTATATCTTTTTAATTTTTTCTACGACTTCCCCCGTTTCCCCTGCAAGACCAAGAGCTGTGTATATAAGCTCATCTACATCATCGTGCTCAAATATCGCAGTTTCTGATGCTTTATCCTGATACTCGTTCATTTCCATGGTTTTTATATTATTTAATAATATTGTCTTGTACAGCATTCCAAGTATCTAGCACCACCTTATCAAGTGGCTGCTCTGCATCGATAACTATACCCCCATCAACTTTCGTCATAATAAATTCTTTTAGTCCTCCATTTACTTTTTCATGGAAATTAATCTTGCGCTTATCGAAATGATTGAGTTCTCCAGCTCTACCTTTTGCTCGTGCAATACCCACCTTAGGTGCTACGTCCAAAAGAATGTACGCATTAGGTACATAATCACCGAGGAAATGCTCCCGTATCTTCCAAAATAATTCAACTAGCTGGATTTGCTCTTGAGCAATCAGCTGATAGGCGTACGTTGAGGAATCAAATCTATCGCAAATAACAACCTTTCCTTCAGCAAGAGCAGGGGCGACCGTTTTCTTAATATGATCTCTTCGCGCTGCCCAGAAAAGAGCGAATTGGGTTTCAGCATCAGATGTTTTAGCATCGTCCGAAAGCACAAGTTCGCGAATTTTTTCCGCATAGAGAGAACCTCCAGGTTCTCGTGTATAAATAGCGCCCCATCCAAACTGTTTAACTATTTCCTTCGAGACAGTTGTGGTTCCTGAACCCTCACCTCCATCAATAACAATAAATGTCCCTTTTTTTGCCATACATCAAAACTTATTTTTCCACATCATAGATTCCTTCGGAAGTTCTTGTTGTCCAGAATATTTTGCCGACACTTTTTTATTGTAAGGATTCATTGTATTACCCTCTACGACGTAATAAATAAGTTGCCCTATCGGCATCCCCTCATATACGCGCACTGGTTTACTTACTGAGATTTCCAACGTCCAATACCCACAAAAACCAACGTCACCTTTTCCTGCGGTTGCATGAATATCAATCCCTAAACGTCCCGTGCTCGACTTTCCTTCGAGAAATGGTACGTGCTTGTGTGTTTCTGTATACTCCTGTGTACTCCCAAGATAGAGTTCGCCTGGCATCAACACAAATCCGTCTTGCGGTATTTCAAAATGATTAACCTCATTATGTTTCTTTGCATCTAAAATATCATCTGTGTACTGAGCAAGGTGTTTGCTTAAGTGTACGTCATATGAGTTGCTCCCTAGCATTTCTTTTTTAAAAGGAGTAATGACGATATCGCCACGCTCAACTGCCTTGAGTATTTCTGAATCAGACAAAATCATAATTACACTGCCATAGGCGCTTTAATAGTCTCTTGCGGAGAATAGTTCTCCAACTTTACGTCTTTCATAGTAAAATCGTTAATGTTTACAATATCTTTATTGAGCCACAATGCTGGTAATGCGTCAGGTGTTCTTGTGAGCTGTTCCTTCACTGCATCAAAATGATCGTGGTAAATATGCGCGTCGTTAAACGTAAACACTGCTTCATGTGGTGTAAGGTCTGTTACCTGAGCTATCATCGACAGAAGTATTGAGTAGCTTGCGATGTTAAAGGGTACTCCAAGAAACATGTCACAACTTCGTTGATTCATATGCAAAGAAAGTGTGCCCTCTGCTACGTAAAACTGAAAGTCTCGATGGCATGGTGGTAACGCCATCTGATCTAGCTCCCCTGGATTCCAGGCAGACACAATAAGGCGCCTATCGTACGGATTTGTTTTTATTCGCTCGATAACATCTGCAAGCTGATCAATTTTCTCTCCTTTCGAATTTGTCCAGTCTCGCCACTGCACACCATATACACGACCTAGATCTCCTTCAAATTGCGCTTTTGATTTCCAATAATCCGCTTCGGCATTGGCAGTCCAAATTGTCTTTTTCTCAGAATCTCGTGTGTCGTACAGTATCTCTGCAAGGCGTCGCTCATCATTTGAACCTTCAATAAACCATATAAGTTCTGAAAGAACTGATTTAAAGGCAAGTTTTTTTGTTGTCACCGCAGGAAAACCTTCCTCTAAGTTAAAACGCATCTGGATAGCAAACGATGAACGTGTCCATCCATTACGCCCCTCACGGTCAACGCCATTCTTCATTATATGATCGAGTGCATCGAGATATTGTTTCATGTAAAAGGGATTATATCATTTGCATACGGTATCCGTACCCCTTGCACCACATGCTATAGTATTGTGATATGAATAATCGAGTTATTGCTATAGCTGCTATATCTAAGGGACGTCGAGCTCTAGGGAATAAGAATGAATTACTTTGGAAAATTCCTGGTGATTTACCTCGTTTCAAAGCTCTCACTACAGGTCACCCGATAATCATGGGGTACAACACGTACCTTTCTTTACCAAACCTACTTCCAAACCGTACGAACATAGTAATGACTCTCGAACCTAACATCGAAATTGAAGGCGCTACTGTAGTTAATTCAGCAGAAGGTGCATTGGAAGCAGCAAAGAGTTCGGAAGGAAATGAAGAGATATACGTTATAGGCGGCGGAATGATCTACAAAACCATGCTCCCCTTCACGGATGAACTTGACCTTACATTAGTTAATGACGAACCTGAAGCTGATGTATTTTTTCCAGAGTACTCAGAATTTACTAAAATCTTAAGTGAGGAAATCCACGCAGAAAGTGACCCGCACTTCACGCGCGTGACACTTCGTCGTCCGTAAGCTTATTAGTAGTGCTTGTCAGGAACTGGAAACCTGGCAGCTAAAGCGTTTATCTCTTCGTGAACTTGTTTTTTTACAGCTTTATCTTCGTGACTGCGCAGTACTTCAATCATCAATTCGGCAACGCGAGCGCATTCTTTTTCTGTGAACCCCCGTGTAGTAATAGCAGGAGTACCAAATCGAATGCCTGAAGGTCGCATTGGCGGATTTGGATCATCGGCTATCATGTTTTTGTTGAGCGTGATACCAACCTCATCGAGCGCAACTTCTGCAGTATGTCCATCGATGCCAAAGCTCGTGATGTCTGCAAGAATGAGATGGTTACTTGTTCCGCCACCAAGCATTCGTATTTCTTCACGCTCGAAGACTTCTGCCATTGCGGCTGCGTTTTTTACTACCTGTGCAGCGTATTCTTTGAAGCTTGGATGTAATACCTCTCCAAACGCCACAGCCTTTGCTGCTATTTGATGCATAAGCGGACCACCCTGTAACCCCGGGAAAAGACTCTTATCAATTTTTTTTGCTATTTCTTCATCAGATTTAACTAAAATCATGCCTCCACGTGGTCCTCGCAGTGTTTTGTGCGTAGTTGTAGTCATAACATCAAAACCGTAATCAAACGGGTTCGCGTGAACGCCACCAGCTATTAATCCTGCAATGTGTGCTGCATCCATCATGGAAATAGCGTCTACTTCTTTGGCAATATCTGCTATTTTTTTGTAATCGAGTTCACGACTGTACGCTGAATACCCAGCAAGAAGAATCTTAGGTTTCTCACGAAGTGCTACTTCTCGCATTTCGTCATAATCTATCTCGCCAGTTTCGGTGTCCTTCATTTTGTATCGCACAAAATTAAATATCTTTGTTATGTAGGTAACTGGATGACCGTGCGTTAAGTGACCACCGTGAGAAAGATCCATACCAAGTACAGTGTCACCTGGTTCAAGCAGTGCAAAATAAGCACCAATATTTGCGTTCGCTCCAGCATGAGGCTGGACGTTTGCATATTTACAATTAAATATCTCTTTCGCACGATCTCGTGCAATATCTTCTATCGAGTCAGTAAATTCCTGCCCACCATAGTATCTTTTGCCCGGATACCCTTCAGAGTACTTGTTGGTGAAAATAGAACCACTTGCTTCGCGTACGGCGAGTGAAACATAGTTCTCTGACGGGATAAGTTCCAGTCCTTCTTCTTGTCTTTTTTCTTCGCCTCGAATTGCAGAATAGATGTCATCGTCCTGTTCTTCCAGAAAAGGTATGTGTTGTGGTGTAGCCATAACTGTAAAATTACATAAATAATGTTCTGTTTTCTAAAGCTAGACCATACACATTAAGTTAATTGCCTTGAGTATACCACCTTCTTTATATGCGACAATATTCACAAATTATATAGCTATGCTACGCTATTTTTATAATGAAATACCATTTTGACAGAACATATGCCCATCGAATACTACAATTAGTAGCTGCTCCTTTTATTTTTAGTATGATTATCCCAATAGTTATTCTAGATGTGTTTCTAGAAATATATCATCAGGTTACTTTTCGCCTACTTTCAATCCCACGTATACCACGTGGGGATTATGTTCGCATCGACAGACACAAACTAAGCTATCTACGACCAGCACAAAAAGTATTCTGTGCATACTGTGGGTATGCAAATGGATTATTACACTACGCTGTAAGAATTGCTGCAGAAAGTGAAAAGTATTGGTGCGGAATAATGCACAAGATGAATAAAAATGATTCTTTTATTGTTCCTGAACACCATAAAGATTTCATTGAATACGGCGATGAAAAAACCTATAGGGCTGAACTAGAACGAGCAAAGTCTGAAGCGAAAAAATAACAAAACACCTCGTACATATGCGAGGTGTTTTGTTTATTTAGAAAGAAGATTACTCTGTTTCGATTCCCATTGACCGGGCGGTTCCTGCAATAATCTTCGCACCCGCTTTTATATCGTTAGCGCTCAAGTCTTCCATTTTTACAGCAGCAATATCTTCTAGTTGTTGCTGTGTAACTTTACCTACTTTCTTGCTGGTGTTTTTCCCAGACCCTTTCTGCTCTCCTATTATCTTAAGTAATAAACTCGAAGCTGGGGGTGTCTTGAGAATAAAGTCAAAACTTCGATCATCATATACACTGATAACAACTGGAATAATATCATTACCGAGTTCACGAGTTGCTTCGTTAAATTGATTTACGAATTCACCAATGTTAATACCAGCTTGCCCCAATGCAGGACCAAGTGGAGGTGCGGGAGACTGATAACAACTGGAATAATATCATTACCGAGTTCACGAGTTGCTTCGTTAAATTGATTTACGAATTCACCAATGTTAATACCAGCT
>MDTB01024076.1_pt1 | contig 15290 bp, 14 predicted proteins | sample 811161 | NCBI WGS metagenome assembly MDTB01 (sample SAMN05326650, study PRJNA326480) | marine metagenome | isolation source: seawater | place: Mediterranean Sea | collected 2009 | reverse complement strand
TGCCATTGGGCATGTGTCTTTTTATTCTGATGATGATAATCAGTTTAAAGCACCGGTGTTGATTGCTGGTGATGCGTTATTCAAGGGTAGTATTGGGCGGACTGATTTACCGGGTGGGAACCACCAACAATTGCTTGATAGTATTCAAAATAAATTATTTGTTTTACCCTCACATACGGTTGTTTGCCCCGGCCATGGCCCCAACACAACCATTGACAACGAAATCTCTACAAACCCTTTTTTTTCTTGATTCCTAATGACGTTTTTACTGAATGTTAGTACAATATCAATATGGTTTTAAAACGAAATCACTTTGTAAATATGGTTATTTGGTTGGTTGTCATTGCTTTTATGACGTATAAGTCGATTGAACATACCATTAAAGTTCATGATCAAGGTGTCGGGGTTGCAATAAAAGAATATAAAATGCAATCGCAAGCTCGAATAAGTTATATAAATACAATGGCATCAGCTAAAGAAATTCGAACAGCTACGTTAACTGATCTATTTGTGTTAATTAAACAAATTAAAAATCAAATGAATCCATATGATTACATTCGTTTAAATGAGCAGTTGACTCGATTTATAGATCTTAAAGTTGATTCGTTTTTATTAACCGCAACGGATCGAAAAAATCTGTTGCTGTTGCAAGAAAATGTGAAATTAGAATCTATGGTTTTTCATGCTCATTTAAATTCATTTAATCGATTAATTCAACGATTTCCTTACGAGGTATTATCGGCCCAATATCCTATAATTATTTTTGAAAATGTACCGACAATGAATGGGGTTATTGTTGAGCGATAACCATTCAATTGGATTTATTGGGTTTGGAAATATGGGTGCTGCAATTGCGTTATCCATCCAAAAAGAATTTCCTTCATTTTCAATCTTTGCTGTTGAGACTGACAATAATCGTCGTAAAATTATAGCTCGTGACTTTACCTTTGTTTCTTTAGTTAATCATGATCAACTTTTTAAAAAGTGTCGTACTATTTTTCTTGCGATCAAACCTCAACAAGTACGTCAGCTTGTAACAGATATTGCGTCGTTTATTACGTCTAATCATGTTTTAATTTCAATGTTAGCGGGTGTTTCTTTAAAAACACTTCATGATTTGTACCAACCTGCTCAATGCGTAAGAATTATGCCAAACACACCTGCAAAATTATCGAAAGGTGTGACTGGTTTATATATGGTTGATGATTTTTTAGAAGATGATCGTCAATTTGTCATGTCTATTTGTGATTCATTTGGTAAAGTCGTTGTATTAAATAATGAAGATGATATTAACTTAATTACGGCATTAAGTGGTAGTGGGCCAGCATTTTTTTATCGAATGGTTGACGCCTTTATTTTATTTGCTAAAGACAAAGGTTTGGATGAAACAGTTGCCAAAAATGTCGTTATTCATACACTAATTGGTTCTGGTGAAATGTTGTTGGATGATCCAAATCCAAATGCTCAAGTTCAACGTGTTAGTTCTCCAAATGGAACCACTCAAGCAGGCTTGGAAATGATGGATCAATTAGAATTTGATCATATTATAAAAAATGTACTAACTTCAGCCTATGAACGTGCGATAGAATTATCAAAGGAGACATAATGCTAAATTTTTATCAACTCATAAATGGTGTTTTTGATCTGTTATATTTATTATTACTCATTCGGATTTTGATTTCATGGATTCCCCATGACCGTTATCATCCGATCATTCAGTATTTGTATCAAGCGACGGATCCAATTTTACGTCCATTTCAAAATATTTTTCCCACTTCGATTGGCATTGATTTTTCACCGATTTTTGCTTTCATGTTTTTAGGGATATTAAAAAACGTTATTTTGAGAATTATTTAATGATTCTTGCAATAGAAACATCTTGTGATGAGACGTCGGTTGCTGTTGTAAATAACCGAAATATTTTATCAAATGTTTTATTTTCTCAAGTAAAACACCATCAAGAGTTTGGCGGTGTTGTTCCTGAATTAGCCTCACGATTACATGCTGAAAAAATTGATAAAATAGTCTTAAAAGCGATGCGTGATGCTAGTATAAATTTTAATGATTTAACTCATATTGCAGTAACGGTAGGGCCTGGTCTTGAAGGTGCTTTACTGGTCGGAATTACGGCGGCTAATATGCTCGCACAGTCATTGCAACTTCCAATTATTCCTGTAAATCACTTGCATGGTCACATTTATGCTGCTTTAAGTCATTCAGAATTGGTGTTTCCAAGTTTAATTTGTTTGGCTTCTGGTGGGCATACCATGATTGTTTACATGAAGGAAAACTTTCAATTTGAGATCATCGCTAATACGATGGATGATGCCTGTGGCGAATGCTTTGATAAAGTTGCTCGAATGCTTGATTTGGGTTACCCTGGAGGGCCGAAAATAGAAACTCTTGCTAAAAAAGGGACCCCTGTTATTCGTTTTCCTCATCCAATTAAACATAACCCTTCAGCATTTAGTTTTTCTGGTTTAAAAACCGCAGTTAAATCAAAAATTGAGAAAAAAGATGCTTCAAGTGAAGATATTGCTGCAAGTTTACAGCATTGCATTGCTACAATTCTAAATGAAAAACTTACGCTTTCTTTTAAAAACGTTGATGTTGAGCAAGTTGTTCTATGCGGTGGTGTTTTTGCAAATCAATATATTCGTGATTTTATATTACACGAATTACCACTTTCAAATGTGGTGATTCCGGAACTTAAATTGTGTACTGATAATGCGGCAATGATTGGATTGGCGGCGAATGAATATTTGAAAAAAGGTGTTTTTACAAATCAGTATTTTGGTTGTCATACTCAATTAGGGCTGACTTTTCCGGAGCAACGATGAATATTCATATGTCTCAAGCACTGCAGCTTAAACAAACGCTTAAATTAAATCAAGTGATGATTCAACGATTTAACGTCTTACAGCAAACATCGAATGAGTTTGAATCAATGATTTTAGAGGAATCAAAAAAAAATCCGTTTATACAGTTTAATTCGGTACAGGATATGTCATCTCTTGGACCTAGTTCTGATGCGCAATTGTCAGCACTGGACTTTGCTTCATATAATGAATCATTACTATCAGTTATAACGAATCAGCTTGATCATCAATTTTTATCTGAAAAAGAAACTGATATTGTTTTGGCGCTGATTGATTCCCTTGATGATCAAGGATACTTGAAAGATTACATATCCATTCGCCCTGGGATAATGAAGAAATATAATATTGATGAACGGGAAGTGTTTCGTTGCCTTAAAATTTTACAATCGTTTGAGCCGGATGGTGTTGGTGCAAGAAGTTTAAATGAGTGTCTTTGGATACAAATTGACCATTACGATTTAGATGATAAACATGATATTACAAATTTAAAGGAATTAGTGAAGACTCATTTAGATGCTATTTCTGAAAAACAGTACGATGAAATATTAAAACATATGGATATTTCAATAGAAACGTTAAAAGGTTATATCGAGTTTATTTCACATTTAAATCCAAACCCTGCTTCAAAATATTCAAAAGCTGCGATTCATCATATACAGCCATCATTACGTATTCAAGTCAAAGATGGGGTTTTGTCATTAACGAATTTAGAAGAAGAACGTATGACCATTTCTTTGAATGATTCATTGTTAAAAAAGGTTGAGAAAGAAATGACATCGGAAACCGAACAACAATTACAAGATGCAAAAGTTTGGATTGAACATTTTAATAAACGGCAACAATTACTTCGCAACTGTGGCGAGTACTTAATGAAGAAGCAACGCTTATATTTTTTAAATGGGGAACATTTTATTTTGCCGTGTTTGCAAAAAGATATGGCAAAAGATTTGGATGTTTCTGAAAGTACAATTTCACGGTTGGTTCGAACTAAATATATTCAAACCAATGATGGAATGATCTTAATTCAGTCACTTTGTCAGCGAAATATTTATGGGAAAACTAAGAAACAAGTAAAGTCTTTAATTCAGTATTATTGTGAACGATATCCAAATTTATCGGATCAAAAACTGTCTGAAATATTAAAGAGTATTGGTTTGCCAATAGCTCGTCGAACAGTCACTAAATATCGCCACGAAATCATGTTAAAATCTAGTTATTCTAGAACGCCAACTAAACCAACATCTTAATTGTTTAAACTGTCATTAAAAGTGAGAGTAATTTTAAATCAATCTGATGTGTTAATTTTATGTTTTCTAGGTCTCCGGGAATGATTGTTCCAAAAACTTTTGTCATTTCAACTAACGCTGCTTCATCTGTAACACGTGATAAGTCTTTAATATTGTTATATGCATTTTTTAATACATCGTAATGAAACCCTTGTGGGGTTTGAACGGCGATGAGATTGTCACGATCGATTGTTTTTGTAATTGTATCTTTTAATACTTCTTTTATAGTGTCTGTTACACTTACCCCAGGAATAATCACGGGATGTTGATCTAATGATTTAATGATACGTTGAATTAATGATTCACTTACATTTGGCCTTGCAGCATCATGAACTAGAACATAACGACAGTTTTTTGATATTTTTTTAAATCCATTATAAACGGATGCGGCTCTTGTTTTCCCACCGGGAATAATTTTTATTTTGTTACCAAACATGCTGGTATCTTTTATGGTTTGATCAATATTGTCTAGATGGCATGGCACAATAATTTCATTTATGTCGTTAAATGCGGTAAAACGATCAATGCTATGATTTAATATTGATGTTCCATTTATTGAGGCGTCTAGTTTTGAGCTTGTTTTTGAGTAACGAGAACTTGTTCCACCGGCAGGGATTATGACTGATATCATGGATTTATTGAATCATAAGATGAAGATAAAACACAATTAAATTATAATTCTAAAATAATTTCGCTTAACTCTTTGTCTGAGCCGGATTTAAATGTTTCATTTTTGATGTCGATAATTAGTTTTTTTGAGTTAAAATGTTCAATTCCCAATTTTTTCACGATCACATGTCCAGTTAGTGTAATAACTTCATTATCAATATCATAATTTAGAAAATCACAGGTGAGTTTAAAATCTTGCTGTTTTAATTCGATGTCTTCTTCTAATATTAATTCATTTTTTTTTGAATAAAATGTTGCTTTATTAGCTTTGATTTTTGTTTTTTTTGCGAGTATTTTTTTAATATTTTTATTTTTAATGGTTCTTTTCTTTTTAATCAACCAATTTAAATTTTCAAATGTAAATTGTGTGTTTTTTGATGCTTCAAAAATGTTTGTTTTAAAATTGAGGTTTAATTGATCGCTTGTTAACTGTTTTTCATTTTGATTAATATTTACATTTTCTTTGTATGTAATAATATTTTTATCATTATCTGAAAAATCAATCGTTATTTGTTCGGATTTTATAATTGTTGGTGAGGCTAACAAATGTTTAACTTGATCTGAGTCTGATTTTGACTTTCGTTTGGAAAAGGTTGTTTCAACATTTTGTGAGGCAAGTATTAACGACGTATTAATATCAATTAAGGCTCGTGAGACGTTTGTTTGACTATCCATTGAAAATAACGATAACCCATCTTCAAAAAACAGAATTTCTAAATCGTTGTAATAATCAAGATTATCTGAGTTAATTTTTATGTTCCTAACGTTTAAATTAGCTGATTTTGAAAAGTGAGCTCTTTTTTCTTGATGATTATAGCGAAATTCATTGGCGAATACATGTATGATTCGTGTTGATGTTGATGGATATATCAGCGCTTTAATATTGTCAGTTACATAGATTGATTTAAAGCTAGTATTAATTCGACCATAATTTCCAGAAATTTGATCAATGACAGTTTTACCATTTTGATTATAAACACGCCCATTTATAATGCCTGTTGCATATAGTACATGATGATATGTTTTTTGTTTAAGATATTTTGTTTTAACTTCAAAAATTTTTTTTCCATTCTCATAGCCGATTGTTTCTATGTTTTCTTGTTTTACAAACGGGGAACTGTTGGAAGATTCAATGATTATATTTGCATCTTTGTAGACATAAATTCCGATTAATAAAAAAAATAGGCATAGAATTGTAATGATGTGCTGTTTAGTCATGATTAAATTCAAAAAGTAATGGTGATGGATAGTTTAATTTTACATCATACTTTGACAAGAGTTTCTTATTCGATACTTTTTTGTTCGGTTTGTTTGTTTCTTCAAAAATTGGTAGAGGGTAATTAAATTTTTTGCATAGATAACTATAATAATCTATTTTTGTGGGATGTTTTGAACATGTTACATTAATTATATCGGTCTCAATAACATCTCTCTTGATAAGTGTTTTAAAAACATTACAGATGTCGACGGCGTGAATTAAATTTACCGGTTGGTTTGCATTATTAATTTGCCCATTCAAAATTTTCTTCTCACTGGTTCTATTAAATCCACAGATGCCTGATAACCTTAAAATGTATACCGTCGGTGCCATTTTTAGCAAAAATTGTTCAGTTTTATTTAATGCTTGGGCTCTCGATGTTGAAGCCAACGGGGACGTTTCGGTTACGGTCGTGTGTGTTTCTGGGTAAATACTGGTTGAACTTGTAAAGATAATTTTTTTATACTCAGGAAGAGACTTAATTAATTTTTTAATTTGGTTGTAATAGCTCATTGGATCACTTAGTTGTCTGGAGAACGGTATTGTTATCAGTATGGTTTCAGTTTTTGGTAAATTTATTACTGCGGGTTTGTAAATGTCTAGATATATGTGTTGTGTTGATTTGGGAAGTGGTGAGGAAGATTGTGATGTTGTAATAATGGAATCAAATAAGGAATGATGACTTTTTAAAAAATGTTGAGCTAACCAACCTGCGCCGACGATAGTAATTGATTGTGTCATTGTATATATATTATACGAGAGAATTATGATTGCAAAATTTATATCTAATAAATTAAATGTAATTATTTCATTTACATTGTTTTTCATGATTTTTTATATTGGTATTAATATTTATTTCTAATAAAAAAGGTGTGTTGTTTTGACAAGATTTTTTATTCAGTTTATTATCATATACCTTGACAGATTGTGCTGTGCATAATATAAATTTTAAGATATTGCAGGTTGCAAAGGAGAAAAAGTGAGCGGTAAAGTAAGAGTTTCTAAATTTAAAAAACAACGTAGAGTCGGGATTGAACTTCCTGGTTTAGGTAAACCTGGGGCAACCAGAAAGCGTAACTATCCACCTGGTCATCATGGCCAAGCGCGTCGTCGTCCAACAGAATATTCTTTACGATTGACTGAAAAGCAAAAAGTGCTTTTTCATTACAATATTCGTGAAAAACAATTTCGCAGATTTATTAAGGATGCTAAAAAAGGACATGTTGTTAACTGGACAGATAAGCTGTTCTCTTTGTTAGAAATGCGATTAGATAATCTAGTATTTCGTTTAGGTTTTGCATCTAGTTTACCGTCTGCTAGACAAATGGTTGTCCATCGTAACGTACTTGTTGATGGTAAAATTCTTGACCGGCCATCGGCTGTAATATCAATTGGCCAGGTTATTTCGTTCAAAGAAAAATTTTATAAATCAATTCAATATGAGTATTTAAAAGAAAACCCATCGCTTCCTCTTCCTGAGTTTTTAGAGCGAACCGAAGAGAAAAAAGGTAAAGAAACTGGGAAACTGGTTCACTTGCCAACATTGTCAGATGTTCCTTTCGAACTTCAGTCACGGTTTATTTCAGAGCTTTATGCTAACGTAAAATAATTGAGACGTTTACTTTTTTCATTTTTTTTACTTTTATTTTTTTCAATTAACTCTTATTGTCAAAAGGAATATTTTGTTGTTCTAAAAAAAGAACTGCCAATTCAAAATAATCAACTAATACAATCGCTTTTGTCACAAGTGAATACAAACTATATTAATGCGTCTAGTGTTGGTATATTTTCCAACAACGGTGTTCTTAAAATTAAATTTTTTTCTAAGCATGTGAAAGGTGTTGTAACAAATTCACTCATGTCTCCATTAAGTGATGCAAAAGAAGAATTTATTTATCTTATAAAAGTAACGCCGACCTATGTTGATGAATTTGTAAAAAATATAAAAGCAATGGAATCATTTGTTCATATTCAGCCAAACTTTACCTATACTACATTTTTAGTAGCAACTGATGAGCCTGATTATACATCTATCCAAAAAGACGCTATGGAATTTATGCGCTTTTCAGACATATGGTCAATATCATCGGGTGAGGGTATACGAATTGCAGTACTCGATACCGGAATATATTTAAATCATCGTGAATTTTGTGATGGGCTTGCCACCGTTGATGAAGGAAATCAAACAATGACACTAAATACGTGTACAAAAATTGCAGCACCATTTGATTTTATAGATGATGCAACGCCTGGTCTTTTGTCGGGATTAGTTCCGGTTACTGGTGCCGATTACGAAACAATTGATTCGGCTCCAATTGATAAAGATGGTCACGGATCTCATGTTGCGGGAATCGCTGGCGCTAATTTAAATGGTTTCGGAATGGTTGGTGCGGCTTATAATGCGACCATCATTCCAATTCGAGTGTTGGCACCTTATAAAAAATCAGTTGACGCAACTGTGTCATCAACCGGGCTAACCTCTTATATCATTAATGGAATAAACTATGCGGTGACTAACAATGCTGACATTATTAACTTAAGCTTAGGGGGTGTATTAGCTTCTGATGAAGATTTGTTATTACAACAAGCTGTTGATAATGCTACGGCACAAGGTGTTCTAGTTATTGCTGCAGCTGGAAATAGTAATATTAATTTTGATTCAAATCGTGTTGCTCCAGCTTATTTTTCTAATGTGCTCAGTGTTGGTTCAACAACTGCATCGGGGGAACGGTCAATTTTTAGTAATTATGGTAGTTCACTTGATGTTGCTGCATTTGGTGGTCAATCCAATGGTAGTAGCTGTATAGCATTAGACAGTGTTTACAGTGTTAGTATTGTTTCAAATACGGCATTTAAATACCTTTGTGGGACTTCAATGTCAACTCCGTTTGTTTCTGGTTTGGCCGCAATAATAAAAAGTTATTATAAAACTGAAAAAAGTCAGACGTTAAAGCCCTCTGAAATAAGACGTTTAATTCAAATTTCAGCTTCTGGAAACACAAAAACGGTTAGTTTTGGCTATGGGTCTATTGATGGAAGAAACTCGCTTTTTTTAGCAGGTGCGGCGCTTAATGATTCAAATTCATCGTTGCTGTATGTTTCAGACACTGGCGATAATGACCAACTTATTTGCTATCCAAATCCGTTAACCCTTTCTTCAAATTCTAAAACTGATTGTAGTTTTTTTCTGAATCAATCATCCTCATATCAATATTGGATATTTTCTCGACGAGGCGAAATTTTGAAAACTGATTCTGTTTCTAGTTCCGTTGGAAAGCAAACCATTTCTTGGGATGGTAAAGATCGAAGTTTGAATCTTGTTCCAAACGGTGTTTATCAATTGGTGTTAAAAGTTTCAACATCAACTAATGCTACAACTCGACGTCATTTAATTACTCTCTTGCGTTAATTTCTTGATTAATTTTGTTGCTTTTTATAATATACTAGTCAGCGTTTAATGCTCTCGTAGCTCAGTTGGTAGAGCGCATCCATGGTAAGGATGAGGTCAGCGGTTCAAGCCCGCTCGAGAGCTCCATGCGAATTGCTTTATAGTCAAATTTGTTTTAAATAATTTAACAATCGTGTATTATTTTTTTATGGAGAAGCGAATTACTTCTATTTCATCGATTGTTCATGCGGATTCTTCGCAACGTCAAGTAACTCGGGGGCATCTCGTTTCTAAAATTCTTCTTAAACAAATTGAGTCTGCGAATTATTATCAACGATTGGGAGTGTCTAAAGATGCATCGGTTCAAGGAATTCGCTCTGCATATAAATCGTTAGCGCGACTCATTCACCCTGATAAATATAAAACTGCCGACGCAAACAGGCTTTTTCAGCGCTTAACAACAGCTCATGAATGCTTAATAAACTCCGATAAACGTAGCGCGTATGATGCTAATATAAGCGTTGCATCTTCACCCATTAATTCATCACAAGCTGATATAGATAGTGATGATGAGTTTGATATTCAAGAACTTTATAATGATCACTTACTTTTCTTTTCAACCCATGGGTTTCTTCACCCCCTAGATGGGTTTGATCAATTTAAGGATGATTTACATACACGATATCATTTAAAGTATTTTGATAATTCATCTAAAAAATCGATTTGTCTTAAATCTGGTTTTAATTTATATTTACGTTCTTTTTTAGATTTTTATGATTTTAATTACGATGACATTAAGGAAAAATATGTGTCTGTACTATATGATTCAGCACTTGTTCATTTGCAATTGAAGCCAACAATATACGGCCATGTAAAGCGAACTATATATGCATCATTACCAATAACTTTCCGTGGCTTTGATGAGAATTTTATTCGGGTCAAGTATGGTGAAGAATGGCAGGGGGTTTTATCTTTCTTAAATCACCCAAATCGACAAATTATGCAACCAAAACTTCCTAATCATGATAAGCATACTCAATTTTTGAATTCATTAAAAACTTATTTGTTACTTTCCTTGTAATGGATTATTTTATCACTTTGCCATATTTCTCTCATTGGTTATACTAAATCTATGGATTATGCTTCCTCAGGTGTAAATATAGATGCTGGTAATGATGCTGTGAATCGAATTAAACCATTGGTTCAATCAACATTTACGCCACAAGTTCTTACTGGCTTAGGCCAGTTTGCATCATTTGTTGAACTACCATCTGGATATAAACAGCCAGTTCTTGTTTCTTGTACAGATGGTGTTGGTACTAAACTAAAGTTAGCCATTGATTCGAATACGTTCGATACCGTTGGCATTGATTTGGTTGCAATGTGCGTTAATGATCTTATTTGTAGCGGTGCTACTCCTTTGTATTTTTTAGATTATATTGCAGTTCATGCGCTTGATCCAATTCAAATTGAGCAAATTATGACGGGCATGGTTGCAGGGTGTAAACTGTCGAATTGTTCGCTTGTTGGCGGCGAAATGGCTGAAATGAATGATATGTACAAAAAAGGTGATTTTGATTTAGCTGGTTTTTCAGTGGGTGTTGTTGAAAAAGAATCGATTATCGATGGCTCGAAGATTTCTGTTGGTGATAAAATTTATGCATTACCTTCAAGTGGCATTCATAGCAATGGGTTTTCGTTAGTTCGCAAGATTGCGACTGCCGATGTGCGTGAAACTTACGGTATTTCAATTCAAGATTTACTAACTCCAACCAAAATATACGTTTCTGAGATTCTGGATTTGATAAAGCATGCAAATGTTCATGGGATTGCGCACATTACCGGTGGCGGTTTAAAGGAAAACATTGAGCGAATTTTACCACAAGCGGTTTCTCTCCATATTGAGTATGATCGTATACAGGTTCTTGATATTTTTAATACATTGCAAAAGGCCGGTAATATTTCTGATGAAGAAATGTGGCGAGTGTTTAATATGGGTGTTGGAATGGTGGTTATTTCGCCAGATATACTTCCCGAGTCTGTTGATGCTTACCTTATCGGAGAAATTGTTAATGCCTAAATTAGGCATTCTTATTTCTGGTAGGGGATCGAATATGGAAGCAATTATACATAATATAAAATCAAAACGACTCAATGCAGAGGTTTCGATTGTAATAAGTAATAAACCAAATGCACGAGGATTACAATTGGCAGTATTAAACGATATTGATACCCGTATTTTTGATCCTAAACAATATGCTGATCGTGATCAATATGAAACTGATGTCGTTGCTTGTTTACAGTCTTATGGCGTCGATTTGGTTATTTTAGCTGGTTATATGAAGTTGGTTGGGGACCCAATGTTAACTGCATTTCGTAATCGAATGTTAAATATTCATCCCTCTCTATTACCTAGCTTTAAAGGGTTGCATGCTCAACAGCAGGCCCTCGATTATGGGGTAAAAATTACAGGGTGTACTGTTCATTATGTTACCAAAGATATGGATGCTGGGCCGATAATTTTACAAGCCGCTGTACCAGTATTTCAAGATGATACTTTATCGGCACTAACGGCTCGAATTTTAGAAAAAGAGCATGATATTTATTCAAAAGCGATTCAAAAAGTACTGGATCTCTCTTTCTAAGCTGTTCAAATTGACCTTAAAACTATACAATTAAAATAATTTGATATTGAAATAGTAGGGAGAAGATATGCGCGCGTTAATAAGTGTTTCAGATAAAACAGGAATCCAAGAATTTGCTAAGTCACTGGTTCAGGTGGGTTACGAGATTATTTCAACTGGTGGAACAGCTAATATTTTAAAAGATGCTGGAATTTCTGTTATTCCAATAGATGAAGTGACGGGTTTTCCTGAAATGATGGATGGAAGAGTGAAAACACTCCATCCAAAAATTCATGGTGGGTTACTTGCAAAACGCGATGAGGTTTCACATTTAAAAGCAGCGCAAGATCACGGAATTCATATGATTGACTTAGTGGTGGTTAATTTGTATCCCTTTGAATCTGCGATTTCAAAACAAGGTGTCACATTAAATGAAGCAATTGAAAATATTGATATTGGTGGTCCTTCAATGTTACGCTCAGCGGCAAAAAACTTTGATTCTGTTACTGTTGTTGTTGACCCAACTCGGTATAATGATGTTCTTGCTAATATTAATCAAAATAATGGATCAACATCTCCTGAGTTGCGTCAAGCTCTTGCGCTCGATGCTTTTCAACATACCGCTCGATACGATACTGTGATTTCAAATTATTTGGCAAATCTTAATTCTAGTCGTACTGGTTTTCCCGATATTTTAACGCCAGTTTTAAAAAAATCAGCGGATCTTCGTTATGGCGAAAATCCACATCAGGGCGCTGCGTTTTATTCATACTCATATTCATCAAATGGGTTAAATAAGATGGTTCAACGACATGGAAAAGAATTGTCATATAACAATATTGTTGATATCGAAGCTGCTTGGCATATTGTTCGGGAGTTTAAAGACCCAACAGTTGCTATCATTAAACATACGAACCCCTGTGGTGCTGCGTTTGCAGACTCTTTAAGTTTAGCTTACACAAAAGCTTTTGAAGCTGATAAAGTATCCGCATTTGGGTCTATTATCGGGTGTAATCAAATGGTTGATTTGGAAACAGCAAGATTAATGTCTGATTTATTTGTCGAAGCGATTATTGCGCCGTCATTTAGTGATGAAGCGTTTGAGCTACTCTCTCAAAAACCAGCAATTCGTTTGGTTGAGTTGCCAACATTTCAAGACCCTGAAGCCAGTTATTTAGTTAAATACGTTCAAGGCGGTGTTTTGTTGCAGTCTCCTGATAATTTGATTTTGGATGAAGATACACTTAAAGTTGTTACGGATCGCCGTCCAGAGACACAAGAAGTACGCGATTTAAAGTTTGCATTTGCTATTTGTAAACATGTAAAATCCAACGCAATTGTTCTTGTTAAAAATGGCCAAACGATTGGTGTTGGTGCTGGTCAAATGAGTCGAGTTGAGGCGGTTGAAATTGCACTTAAGAAAGCAAATGGAACGACACAGGGTGCCGTATGTGCATCGGATGCATTTTTTCCATTTAAAGATTCCGTTGAACATTTAGCTGCACATGGTATTGCCGCCATTATTCAACCTGGTGGATCTAAACGTGATCAAGAAAGTATTGAGGCTTGCAACTTAAACGATGTTGCAATGGTGACAACAGGAATTCGTCATTTCAAACACTAGCACTGATACACAGTTTTCAGGTTGTGTTTCGTCTGTTATTTTTTGTAATTCCATTTCAAATTATGCTGTTTTATTACTGAGGCAAGCGGGTGCAGAACAAGTTATCACAGGGCAACTTGCGGATTGTTCAATTGGCGATTACTTATTTGTTCAAGGGGAATGGGTGTCGCATCCAGTTCATAAGCGTCAATTTAAGGTGAATGCATTTCAACATTTAGTACCAAGAACAACTGAAGAGCTCATGATATTTTTGTCATCCGGTGTAATTTCAGGCATTGGGCCACATTTTGCAGAAACATTGGTTGCTACATTTGGTGATGAATTGGTTCAGATATTGGATCATTCGCCAGAGAAGTTATTGGCGGTATCTGGCATCGGCCAAACAAAACTTAAGATGATTTCATCATCCTGGCAAGCACATCGTGATCAGTTATCTTTTCTTCAATATTTAATAGGGTTTGATATTGATATTAGGATGGCAAAGCGTATTTGGCTAAAATATTTTTCAAAAGCATTTGATATTTGTCACCAATCGCCTTATCAATTGATTCACGATGTTCAAGGGATTGATTTTAAATTAGCCGATCGTATTGCTGGAGAGCGCCATCGTGATTCCGATGCACGCATAGATGCGGCAATTTTCGATGTCTTTCAACGGTATTTTAAATCTTCAAATGTTTGGATGGTTTTTTCTGATTTTTTTAATCAATTGAAACGACAGTTAGAGTTAGTTGGGGATGACTTAATGGCAATTTTACAACAACGTATTTTTTCACAAACCTTGATTCTAATGACGGATGAAGATTCTAAATGGGTTACAATGCCGGACTATAGTCATTGTGAATTAGCTATAATGAATGCATTTGATGGGTTAATTCAAGCCCCAGTTACGATTACGTTGGATTCTGATCGAGCTGTTGAGTGGGTAATTCCTCGAATGGATCAGGCTTTATCCTCAGATCAAATTCTTGCACTTCACGGTATGTGTCAACATTCTGTTTCGGTTTTACATGGTGGGCCTGGAACCGGTAAGACGTCTTTACTTAAGGCATATGTCGAAATTGTATCAAAAAAAACAGATCGAATTATTTGTATGGCGCCCACAGGAAAGGCTGCAAAACGAATGGCAGAACAAATTGGTCGGCGTGCATCAACGATACATTCACTAATGGATTATGATGAAAAATCCCATACGTTATCACCGAAAGCATTGGATGCTGATGTTTTTATTATTGATGAGATGAGTATGGTTGATATGTTTCTTTTTCATGATGTTTTGAAAATGATTCCATTAGGTGCTCGTTTGATTATGGTTGGGGATCCTGATCAGCTGCCAAGTATTGGGCCAGGGCAAGTTTTTTATGATATTATTTATCATTCTAATATTCCATCACTTAAACTAACAACAAATCATAGACAACTTAATCACCAAGGAATTACAACGTTAGCAAATCATATTTTACTTCGCCAGCCAGTTGGGCAGCTTTCGGGTGATGATTTAACGCTAATCAATACCCAAGGTGACGATCATTTGGAGTTGACATTATTAGATTTATTTTTAG
>MDTB01226594.1_pt1 | contig 15291 bp, 16 predicted proteins | sample 811161 | NCBI WGS metagenome assembly MDTB01 (sample SAMN05326650, study PRJNA326480) | marine metagenome | isolation source: seawater | place: Mediterranean Sea | collected 2009 | reverse complement strand
TGACGTCACCGTAGGGCACAGCGCAGCGTCTCGCCGTCGTGGAGTCGGTCCCGGAAGGGAGTGGGGCAGCGGTGGTGGGGAGTCGACCTGTAAGCGATGAACTGTCCACGAGGCTTGGGGATCTGATCGGTACTGTCTGACTCTGTGGAGTCCGGCAAGATCACACAATCCGAATCCGTCGAGGTGTTTGAGGTCTCTCGGTCCAAGATCAAAAAGGACCGGAAGGATGGCCTTCTCTCCGGTGAGCAGGACGAAACCGGCCGCAAGACATGGCGCTACGCCATCGAGGACCTAGACAAGCTCTATCGGCGTCGAGAGCTAGACCTAGATGCGGACCAAGGTCCCGAGCTAGATATGGACCGGTTTACCCTACTGGCCTCGTCCACGGCCGGCCCGGAGCTCATCGAGACCGAGATCCGGCTCGAATACACCGAACGGGATCTCAACCAACGCACGGCCGAACGGGACCGTGCCCGGTCCGATCACGAGCAAGAGAAGGGCGAGCGGAAACGCCTCGAACGTGAGGCCATCCAACTAAAGGCCGAGCTTGATGCGGCCCGAACGATCGCCAGCGACCGGACCGAGACCATAGAGAATCTGCGAGACGAACAGGATCGGTACTACGCCGAACGATCGACTTGGATCACGGCATATGAGTCGATGATCAAGGAACTGGACGCCAACACGACCCGTAGTTACAAGCGCCGGAAGGCCAAGGACCTGAGGCTCGCTGAGAAGGCCGCCGCGGCCTCCGTCGATTCCGACGAATGAACACCTCGGCCCCCTCGCCAGAGGCCAACAGAGAGCCGATGGGGGAGAACGAGACATACCCCTTCGACCTGCGCGAGTGACGAGTTCCTCATGCTGCTCGGCTGCGGTAGGCGGTGCGGTGCCCGAAGGAGTGCCTCCCGGGGTAGGAGCCGCAGGACACCGAGCGCGGCCCGCAGGTCACCAGCGACGACATGGTTCTCTATGACGTCGAGCGACTGTGTCGTGAGCGCACCGACCCTTTCGCTCCTCTCCGTATGCGACCTTCGGGGAGCCAAGTGGAGAGCCAAAGTCCACACTCATGGGCGTACCGCCACGAACGTTGACGGAACACGACCCCAAAAATCACGCGAATTCTGGACGGTTCCGAGTCGCTTTGCAAGCAGGGGGTCAGGGGTTCGATTCCCCCCAGCTCCAGCAACAAAACCCCAGGTTAGAGCGGGTTCATCGGATCTCTTTGCTGGTCGAGTGCTGGGAAGCACTCACGACTGGGCGAAGCAAGAGGCAGTGGATCTTTATGAGGACCGGCATATGTCCGAAATGCGCTAGCACCAAGATTTCGAAGCGCTCGATGACCCGGCCGCCGGGAAAGCGTAGCCGTGCTCGCCTTGGGCACAGTTGTCGCCGAGGCCCTCGGTATCGCCGACGACAGCGGAGCAACCGACTCTGCTCTCTTCGAGATCGAGAAAGGCGATGCCAGACAAAGCCTTAAACCTGAGGGGTGGTAATTTGATCTTCTTCATTCCGGGACTAACGTCAGTAACCCGTCTTAGCCGTCTCCCACTCAGAGGACAAATGCAAACCGACCTCGATCAAGTGAACTGGGCGAAGTACAGAATGAGCGACTTTTTCCGCAAGCCAGAGGGGTTGAAACGACATAAAAAATTTCCAGGCACGCTGATCGACAAGTATTACCAACGAACCGATCAAAGTTCGGATTTCAGCCATTTGCTCCCGGTTATCGAAGAGCTACGATATATACGGGAAATTGAGCATCCATCACCACGACATTGTGTCGTTCACCTGAGAACAGGAGACGTTATTGACAACAGTGAATTTACCGTTGAAGAGTTCCTGCAAACTGAAAGATATTATCAGTTTAATCACGAACAGTCCGAGTACAAACTCCAGTCCTGGAATCAATACGTTCGCACTGCTCAATATTACAGAAATGTGATCGATGAACTTCAGAAAAACGAAGTTGAGCACGTGCAGTTTGTTTACAACTTGAACTTCAATCCTTTCGAGACTACTGGCACTAGATTCCGTCGACGTTCTAATAATTCGAACAAATCCGTCGAGTATGTTGAGTCGGTCCTGAATATGTTCGCCTCAGCGAATTTCAATGTTGTGGACTACCCACGGCGTGATGCGGACTACGATTTCATCTACATGAGCTACAGCAAGTTCTTCGTACCCAGCGGGGGACACTTTTCTCGCGACATTGCCACCGTTGTCGAAATGCGAGGAAACACTGTCGTTTCTGGTCTCCAAGGTTGAGGATAAAGCCGGCAACTAGCTGCTAGCCAGAACCGTGAAAGTCAATTTGACAGCCAAGCCCACACTCAACGAACGATCTCCTCGGACTTTACTGGGATAGCGCTCCGCAATTCCGGCCTAAACAGACGGTCTTGGACGGTCACGGAACCACTGCGTCGAATTTGTAAGCAGAAGGTCAGAGGTTCGATTTCCCTAAGCTCCACTCGGGGGATTAGTGGAATTCGCCGGTTTCTCTAGTAGAAATCGGCTCGATTTTCGCTCGCCCGATACTGTCACGGGGCCTGCTTGACAGCGCCCTAGTTACGCCGTGCGTCCGAAAGCGCACTGTTGACGTCTTCGCCATCTGGCTCCGTGTCGGCTGCAGGAGAAGGATAACAACTCCGGCCGGCACGTTCCAAAACCCCCAACACGCCCTTAGCGGCCGCTCGAGGCGATGACAGTCGGTCGGCCTGATCTGCGCAGGTCGACGAATAAGGCGGTCAATTCCCGAACCATGGGTTCGTAGCCCTTGATCTCCAACTTGTTGCCCGTCTCGCTTTCTTCGGGGTTCGTCTCCAGGTCGAACAGAGCGATTGGTTCGAGTTCGGCAAGGGATCCCAGTTCCGACCTGAGTACTAGCTTCCATCGTCCACGCGCGATCGCCCAGTCCGCGTGTTGCTGGCCTCGTTTGCTCGCCTGGTACAAAATCGCCTCGCGCGTTTCGGTGGCGTCGTCGTCTGAGAAGATCGGCAAGAGGCTGAGCGAGTCCTTCACCTTCCGGTCGCGGATTTGCGGGGTGGTGATCGCGTCGACGGTCGCAACGATGTCGTGCGCCACCATCGGTTGGGGGCAGTGCGATCCGGCTTCGATCACACGAGGCCACGTCACGATGAACGGGACTCGGCTGCCACCTTCGTAAATAGAATTCTTCGACCCACGGAGACCCAGCGTGGGGTCATGGCCGAGGGGTGCGAGAGAGTTTTGGGTCCCGAATCCGCCATTATCAGACGTGAAGACGAAAAGCGTTTCCTCGTAGATGCCCGACTCCTTCAGACAGTTCACGAGGGCTCCAACTTGGGCGTCAATCTCGGCGATCACGTCACCGTGGGCTGTCGGGGTCGTTCCCGCGATCGGTGTTTCGCCCAGATGTTGCGGAGGGGTGTGAGGGCGGTGGATGGCCTGGCTGCAGAAGTAAAGGAAGAACGGCTCCGACGGGTGTTCGCTTACACGACTTCGGATGTAGTCCGTCGCCTTGGTGGTGAGGATTGGGCCGACGAGCCGAGGATCCCAGTTCGAATCACCGATTTCGTCGAACGGTTCGAGATTTTTGGGGACGAGATGCTGCTCGGGTCCGACCCGTCCGAAGTGGGAGTCTTCGGAGATCGGCATCCAGCTCCCGTTTTCAAAGAATGCGAAGGGCCCGTTTTGAATTCCGCGGCAGAGCTCGAGTGCGTAATCGAATCCGTGATGGTTCGCTGCATTGAAAATCGACGTGAAGTGCTCGAAGTCGGCAGGGTCCGTGAAATCGAGTCGTTTGAGTTCGGTCCGCAAGAACGGTTCGCCGGTCATCGAGTCGAAGAGCTGACCGCCGCATCCCCATTTGCCGAAGAAGGCGGTCGCGTACCCGCCGGTGCGGGCGATATTGGCAATGGTGGTGTGTTCCGGTGCGATGCCGCTGTCCACCCACGGCTCCCATGACCCCCACGGGCTGACTCCATTCCGGTAGGGGTAGTTGCCGGTGAGCATAGCGAAACGGGTCGGCGCACAAACTGGAGCGGGAGCGTAGGCGCGGCTGAAGTGCATCCCGTCTCCGACGAGTTGGTCAATGTGCGGGGTGGGAACCACGGGTGGCTGCCCAGTGTGGGCCCGCCAGATGCTTCCCACGTCGCCGGGTCCGATGTCGTCGGCAAGGACCATGACGATGTTCGGCGTTCGTCGCAACGTCCCGTCGACCGAGCACGAGGCGAGGGGCAGCGCGGCCAGTCCTGCGATCGTAAGTGCCAGGAATGTTCGGCGATCGATGTCATGAGTGTGGTTGTTTAGGTCCACGTGTCTTTACTCGGGATACAGCGCGGGCTGGCGTTGGAAATGGTTGACCGGGCGTGATGGAAGCTAGCTGTACTTGGCGAGGCGATTGGCGCGGTTGGCGCGCGGCATCCTCTCAGCGCACCGACAACGTCGGAACCTAACAAAGACAACGACACCGGGAAGTCCCGCCCCCACAGCGAGCTGCCCCCGCTTGATTCCGGTACCTCGGATGGGGAGCCAAGTGGGGAGCCAAAGTCTGCGCTCATGGGCGGACGGCTACGGACACCGACGGAACGCGGCAGTTGAAATCGAGAGGAATCTGGATGTTCACGAACACCGATGGACGGTTCCGAGACGCTTTGCAATCAGGGGGTCAGGGGTTCGATTCCCCTCAGCTCCACTGAAAGTTTAGTAAGTTCGGCCTTTAGCGCGCCGATCAACCCTTACGGGGAGCGAAGTGGGGAGCCAAACTCCACATCCACCGACGGACCGTCACGGACACGAGCGGAACACAACCCCCAGCATTCGGAGCATGAGCATCTTGGACCACGGCCTGATCGTCTATGCAGTCCCGAAGTGTGGGACCCACTTCCTCTCGCAAATCGTCGCACTGCTCCTGAACCCGGAGTGCAACATCTACGACAAGGACGAGCTCTACAAAGAGGTGCGGCACGTCCAGAAGAAGGAGTTCCTCGAGGACGACTTCGTCGCTCCTCGGTTCTTCAACACCCATCCCAACTATCTGGGATATGGGCGGGTCGTGTCTTACCCGCACACGAAGCTCTTCGCGATCCGCCACCCGCTCGACAAGACCGTCTCGAGCTTCTTTTACCGCATCTACAACCGCGCCGAAGGCCAGCGTCTCCAGCGGATCAAGAACGACCTCAACGCGGCGATGTACGACTACTGCACGAAGAACATCGACAAGTTCTCGAACCAGCTCTTGGTCCACATCGAGCAGTCGGCCGTTATCCCCGATTCGCACCTGTTCGACTACTCGGCGTTCATCGAGGACAAGCCCGCCCACATCGAGCGCATCGCGGAGATCATGGGGGTGCGACACGACCAGGCGCAGATCGCCTGGATCGCGGCAAAGACCGACTTCGACAACTGCGCCAACTACGAGAAGGAGCACGACAGTTTCCGCGTCGGCGCGGTGCAGAACGGCGCGTTCTTCCGTCAGGGGTCGAACAACGACTTCGAGCGGTATCTCGACCCGGACCAGATCGCCGCGCTAAGCACCAGGATCCCTTCGGGCCTGAAGGCCTTCTACGGTATTTCGGCATGACGCAGCAGAGCTCGACCAGGCTCCTCACGATGGTGACGCCGGAGTACCTGCCGGGCTTCCTCACGCTGGCGTACAGCCTGGCCGTGAACGGCGGCTCCCAGATCACGTCGCTCACCGTCGTGCATGACGGCAAGGTCCCGCGACGCGTCAAGCGTCGAATGCGCAGCTTCGGTCTCGAGTGCGAGTACGTCGACAGCTGCGCTCTGGGCGATGTCAGCTCGCCCGTCAGGCAGAAGCAGCCCCGGCTCGACTTCGCTTTTAAGAAGCTGGCACTCTTGAAGTACCCGCACGAGGGAACGATCTGCTTCATCGATGCGGATATGCTCTGCCTGAACCCACTCGATGGCGTTGAGGAACTGGGGCATCTCTCGGCCGCGCCCGATCGGGGCGCCCGAGAGCCACGACGGATCTTCGGCCGCCCGATGTTCAACACCGGCTTTCTCGTCTTCCGCCCCTCCGACGAGCTCTTTCAGGCCGTCTACGACTACGCCCTCACGACGCAGCGGCCGATTCACCAACTGGGGGACCAGTCGGTCCTCAACTGGTACTTCTACGAGACCGATCCCGACGCGGTCCACCTGCTCGACCACGACTGGAACACCCTCAAGCGGGTGTATCACCACCAACCCGAGCTCTTCGATCTGCAGAAGGTCCGGCTGCTCCACTATGTGGGCCCCAAGCCGTGGGACGGTGAGTCGCACGATCAAGGCGAAGCGACGTACCACGAGCTCCGCAAGCTCTGGTGGTTGTCCTTCTCTGCGGCCGGCGGCCCAGCCTTGTTCCCCGATGTCGCGGCTCCGTAGCGCTCCGCCATCGCTCGCGTCAGATCGTCACGAGGCGGCCTGCCCTCAGGTGCTCTTGGACGATCTCGCGTTCGAACTCGACGTCGTGCCCGTTCATCCGCTTCTTTGTCTCGTCATCGAAGTAGTGCAGCTTGGTCCGGTGCGTCGCGAAGAAGTCGAAGCCGTGGATGTGCACGCGCTCATGCGTTTCGAGGTAGTGGCAGATCGTGAAGAGACCCGTGGTCGGTCGCACATCGGTCCGGCCATGGAAGTAGCGCCGAATGAGGTCCTCGATCCGCTGCCGCTCGACGAGGGTGTGGTTGGGCCCCGCGGCGTCGACTCTCTGCGTGATCGGCCCGATGCGTTGTCTGATTGCTTCCCAGGCTCGGAGTGGTACGAACCACAGGACGGCGGGAATATGCTCGTCAGCCCGATCGAACACGGCGTCGCTCCCGCTCCGCGTCCACACGTCCACCTTGTTCCCGACGTGCTCCTCGTAGCCGGTCGTGACGTAGTTGTTGATCCGGACCACGGTCTCGAACTTGTCGATCAGCGCCCCTACCCGCCGCTCGAGCACAGATGGGCCGTTTCCGATGACGACGATGTCAGTCGTCACGGGAACGCTCGCTAGCGGTCACTCGGGTCTTTAGCTTCTCCCGGGCCGGGAGTTCGATGGGAAGGACCTCACTCTGCTTCAGGGTCAACGCGGCACTCACCGCAGCTAGGTCGCAGGCGAGCTTCCCGATCTCGTCGGGTTCCAAGGATGCAACGTGATCGGTTCCCTTGAAGCGGCGGTCGAGTGTGACGTGCCGTTCGATGTGCGTGGCGCCGAGCGTCATCGCTGCGATGTCCAGTGCCGTGCCGAGATGGTGACCGGAGAACCCCACGGCCCGCACCTCGCGGCCGTACGCGCTGATCAGACGCTGGATCTCGAGCAGGCACGCGTCTTCGGCTGGCACGGGGTACGCAGAGGTGCACGCATACAGAACTGCGTCATGGGCACGGCCGTGTGCGTTGAGGACACGAAGAATGCTGAGCTCCTCCGCCTTCGTCGTCATGCCGAGCGAGATGTGGATCTCGCCGTCGTGGTGCTCACAGACGAAGTCGAGCAGCTCCGCATCGAGATTGCAGGCCGACGGGACCTTGATCGTCCTGGGGTTCAGCTCGACGATCGAGCGCGCTGAGGCGACGTCCCACACCGACACGCCGTATTCGATCCCGCGCTCCTCGCACCACGACTTCAGCTGCTTGTGCTGATCGGGGTCAAACTCGAGAAACTCCCGGTGGGCGCCGTACGTCTCCCCATAGGCGTGCTCAGGGTTCGAGTGCGGGGCATCGTACTGCTCAGGAGAGAGCAGTGTCTGCGGGTCTCGCTTCTGGAACTTCGCGACATGCATCTGCCGGCACGCCGCCGCCTCAATGAGCTGGCGGGCAACGTCCATCTCGCCAAGGTGATTGCAGCCGATCTCGGCGATCAACCGGGCGCCAGTCTCTGACTCCGCCACGTCAGCCCCCCGCTCGATCGCAATTGCGCAGCAGCACGTCGGCGACCTGGAAGTCGACGAGGCTGTCGATCTCCCACGCCCGCTCAGGCGGAGTCACATGGTGCGCGATCTTCCCGAAGAACCGATGACGGTGCTGCTCAAGACCCTCCCGCCGGGCTACGTAGACCGCGCCGGTCTCCAAGTAGTCGGGCGGTCGGGCTTGCCGGAGCTCCCGCACGGTCGGGTCGTGGTTCACGCCGACGAACCCGGCCTCCTCGTTGCGCCAAAGGAAGTGCTTGAACTCCGTGACCGCAACCGCAGTGTCTGCTCGCTGCTCGACGAGTGCCTCGATGGTCGAGTCGATGTCCTCCGTCGCCGTCAACGGCGCCGTGCACTGCAGGAAGACGATGATGTCCGCGGTGCCGACCGTCTCGTTCACCGAGATGGCGTGCAACAGCGCCTCCTCCGAGGAGGCGTCGTCGCCGCTGATGTCCAGCGGCCGGGTGATGACGCGTGCCCCATGACGCTCAGCGATCTCTGCGATCTCGGCATCGTCGGTCGAGACAAACACCTCGTCGATGAAGCGGGATCGCTTCGCGGCCTCGATCGGCCAAGCGATGAGGGGCTTGCCCCCTAGCCGCAGGACGTTCTTTCGAGGAAGTCCTTTCGAACCGCCTCGCGCCGGGATGACCGCCTGAACCATCAGCCGCGGAGTCGACCTCGCCACGATGTGAAGGTAGCACCAGCGTTGAGCCAATCTGGTTTGCGAGGCCTGGAGAGGCGGCGGGGATTGTGGCGTCGCACTAAGGGTCGGGGAGCCAAGTGGGGAGCCAACCCGTGTGTTCACGCCCGGACAGTCACGGACGTCGGTGAAACGCAACCCCGCGAACCACAGCGAATCTGGACGGTGACGAACACCGACGGACGGTTCCGAGACGCTTTGCAAGCAGGGGTCAGGGGTTCGATTCCCCTCAGCTCCACTAATAAAACTCCAGGTCAGAGTTGGTTCTTTGGGCTGCAGGCTCCGCCATCTCAGATTCAAACGCCTTCCAGGGGCACCACAGGGGCACAAGGCAAACGCCGACTCTTCCGACGAGCAATCACCCTGGCCCCTCCGTCAGAGATCAACAGTGGCAGGGAGTGATAGAAGATCTGGAAGCTTTCCGACGCTGGTCAGCGGGTGATGTGCCGGGCCACCCCACACTTAGATACATGCTTACGGCCGGTCGATGATGTTGGTCTTAGTGTTCAACCGGTGGCACAGACCTATTCGGCGCCCTTTGCGCAGAGCACTCCAGGCACCGCCGTGGTCTTCGTTAGCCTTCCATCAACGGACCGGCAATGGGAAGCCATTCCTCGAGACTCATGAACTGGCCTGTGGACTCAAATTCGATGAGCCGCTTAGCTGTGAGTTCGGTAACGCTCTTTGCGGCCGAGGCGGCATCCGGGTACGTCGTGAGTGAAACGTTCACACCTCGAGCAAGATCGGCACCGGTCACAGTGCTTTCGCCCCCATTTGCGGTCACTACAGACCAAACCTCCACCATTAGTGCTTCGAACTCTGCTTGGGACTTGGCCTCCTGAAGGCGAGGTCCGGGCCTAAGTGTGGAGATGCTTGTGTAGGTCATTTTGGAACTCCTTGCTTTTTGCCTAGGACTAATGGACCCGTTGGCTAGGACGCAAGAAAATCATTGTTGTGGTCAGGTAAACGTCAGACTGAGGATTCGCCCTGACGCACGGTGCTGGCTGACACTTCTCTTGCTGCCGGTGGCAATCTCTGGCGAGCGCGCAGGCGTTAAAGCGCGCCGCCCTCCTGGCTGGTCCGCATCAGGCTTTGGTGACGGTGAGCTTGTCAGTGTGCGAGGGTGAGGCGAACGCCGCAGTTCTCGTCGCCGTTTCCGCGCAGACCTCGAAGCCTTCCGAGGGCGCTGATGGCGGTGTACTGCCAGCCGTACTTCATCTTGATTGCCCGCTCGATCGGCCCGAGGGCGTCACCGGTGCACAACTCTGCGATGGCAGAAATGGTGGTTGCGTCGTCGGCAACCGCGCCACGCGCATCTGAGGGTGTGACCTCGACCGAGGGCGAGTTGCGTATGCGCTTTACCTTCCAGCTGCTTAGGCCGGTCGTGAAGCCGTAGGAGCCGTCACCAAGTGGGGCTATCCACACTGGCGCGTGTTTCGGGCGCCCGTCTCTGGTGAACGTAGTAAGGCGGACGTATCTCTCTACACCTATGTCAGACATGGCCGAAGGTTAGGGGAGTCGTTAGGCCCCTTTCGCAAGCACTGCCGGAGAAGATGGCCTCGTTTGTCTGGCTGTGCTCTGTCGGTTCTGGGCCCAACGTTGGTCTAGGTACGGGTTTGATGGTGGTGATTCGTCTCCCGGAACCTGGCGCCCCGAGTAGATCTCGATGCACATCTGCTGCACACATCTTCGCTTGAGGCTAGTAAGCCCCTATTTGTATGGTGGTGGCGGGGAGTCAACCTGTAAGCGGGGTTCTGTCCGGAGCCCAAAGGCTCGTGGATGACCATCCATCTGTGCAGTCGACCCGGGAGTGTCAACGAGCGGACCGCTCTCTCCCTGCGTGACCTTGCTCCGGGTGGGGTTTGCCGAGCCATCCCCGTCGCCGGGGGTGCTGGTGCGCTCTTACCGCACCGTTTCACCCTTACCGGCGAGACGAGCCCGCCGGCGGTCTGTTCTCTGTGGCACTTTCCTGCGAGTCACCTCGACTGGCGTGAGCCAGCACCCTGTCCTGCGGAGCCCCGACTTTCCTCAGCCCCGAAGGACTGCGGCCATCCAGTCGGCTCCCCGCCACCGGCTTCAGTGTGCCACGGCCAACGCTGACCGCGACGGGCGGTCGGCGAGGTCAGTTCGGCGAGGTGTCTCGCAAGGCGCGCCACACACCAATGCCGGCTCCCACCACGCCGATGGTGGCGGCCAGGAGCCCGTTGAAAATCAGCCCGATCAGCGAAAGGCCGTCACCCTGTGCGAGGCGCACGATGCCGAAGATCACTTGCACGACGACAAAAGCGCTGAGCGTCGCTGTTGCCCCATTTGTGAATGGGGCAGCGGCTGCTCGTCGTCCGGCAGCGGCACCACCAGCGAGATAGGCGATCACGACCGCTGCCAGCGCAACGAAGACCCAGTTGGATTGGTCGGTGCTGCCGGCGCTGTCGTCGTCGGCGAGCAGACTGCTGATCACGGCGGCAGGCGTCGCAATCACGAGACAGATGAGGGCACCGCGGCGGACGGCGACAACGTTGGGGGCGCTCAGCACAGGAGCCCTAGAGTACCGCCGATGAGTGATGTCGAAGGAAGCCCGGCGATCGAAGCACTACGCGCCGGTCTCCGCCAGATCACCGCTGCGGTAACCCGGGCCGAGTACCTCGCCGAACAGGCCGATGTCGACGGCGAACCGGTTCTCGCTGGCGTGCTGCGGAGCATGGCTGAGCGCAACCGTGGGCTCGCCCAAGGGTTGTACGCCCTGCTTGCCGAGGAAACTAACACGGCCGACGCTCACCCCGGCACCGACGATCTCTCCGGACGGCTCCCTGTCGAGGCAGCGATGTACGAGTCGCTCGCCGACGAGATCCGAGGCCACGCTCGCCCTGACCTCGCCGCCTGGATGGACAAACTCGTTGCCGCCCAGCACGATCACCTTCGACAACTCGACGAGGCCCGTCACTGGGCCGAGGGAGAAGCATGAGTCTCGACGAACACGGCGGCTGGAGCGGTGTCCTCGGGCACCTCACCACCGGAGCCGACCTGAGCGCAGCCGAGTGCACCGCCGTCCTCAGCGAGATCCTCTCCGGTCATGCCACCGATGCGCAGAAGGCCGCCTTCATCGTCGGTCTGCGGCTCAAGGGTGAAACGGTTGAGGAGCTCACCGGGCTTCAACGAGCAATGATCGCAGCGGCCGAGCCACTCAACTTGCCCGACACCACGATCGACATCGTCGGCGTCGGAGGAGCCCCGAGTCGTCGGACCCACGCACTTAACGTCTCGACCATGGCAGCGTTCGTCGCCGCCGGCGCCGGCGCTTCGGTATGCAAGCACGGCAACCGAAAGGCTTCGTCGACGTCCGGGAGCTTCGACTTCCTCGAGGCGATCGGTGTCGACATCGAGATCTCGCCCGAACAACTCGAAGCCCAGGTCGCCGAACACGGTGTTGGTTTTGCGTTCGCTCGCAAGTTTCATCCGGCGATGCGGCACGTGGGCCCCGTGCGCGCCGAGCTCGGTATCCCGACGGTGTTCAACATCCTCGGACCGCTGTCGCATCCCGGGAAGCTCACCCGGCAAGTGATCGGTGCCTCCGATTGGACCCTCGCCCGCCGCATGGCGGAGACGTTTCGGGCGACCGGCTCGGCGCGGACCCTGATCGTGCACGGTGAGGGTGGACTCGATGAGCTCACCACCACCGGCACCTCGAGAATCGTCTCGCTCGAGGAAGGCGAGATCACCGAGATTGAGGTCGACGCAACCGACTTCGGACTCGCCCGGGTCAGCGTCGACGACGTGGCCGGCGGCGACGCCCTCGCCAACGCCGAGATCAGCCGTCGCGTGTTCGCCGGTGAGGCGAGCCCTGCCCGAGACATCGTGGTACTCAACGCCGGGGCCGGGTTGGTCGCCGCAGGTATCGCCGACGATTTGGGCGCTGGGGTCGAAGCTGCCGCAGCGGCGATCGACGACGGTCGCGTCGCTGCGAAGGTGTCGGCCCTCCAGGCGTGAGTCAGCGCTTGCGGGGCACGAAGCTCGGCAAACGGGGGAGTGGCTCGGCGAGGAGACCGTCGACCGCTTCGAGTTCGATGCGGTGTGCGTTTTCGTTGAGCCAACGCGCCACCGTGAGGAGTTCGTCGGCCTCCGTCTGGCTCGGCGGCGGCAAGCGATCGTCGAACACGTCAGTGGGTGACAACGGCGTGCGAAGATCGAGAAGCGACGGCTGATCGCCGACATCGCCCCACCCGACGAGCTGGCCATCGTCGAGCTCGGCCCAGGCGGCACCGAATCGAAATCGGATCCGCCCTGCGCGTCGCAGCAGATCAAACCGGCGTTGGCGCCGGAGCGCACCGCTCAACGCGTCGGCGCGGTCGCGCACATCGGCGGCCTCCTCGAAGCGCTCTTCGTCAGCAAGCTCTGCGATGCGATCTCGCAGTGGAGCAAGAAGGCGGTGAGGATCGCAGGTCAGACCGTCGACAAGATCGGCCACGATGCGGGCGTAGTCGTCCTCGCTGGTGTGGCCCGAGCACGGACATGCAGCAACCCCGATCTGAGCGGCAGTGCACACCGGCTTGGCAGTGCGAGAGGTTGACGTGGCGGTGCAACGACGAACCGGCGATGCCGTCTCGATCGCTTCGATCAGGCGCTGGGCGCGCCGTGCTGACGAGATCGGCCCGAGATAGAGCGCACCGTCGTCGGCAACCTTTCGCACGACCGAAAGCCGAGGGAAGCGCTCGTTGAGGGTGAGCTTCACGTACGGGTACGACGAACTGCGGGTGCCCTGAGAGTTGAAGCGGGGGAGGTGGCGGTGAATCAACCGGAGTTCGAGCACGGCCGCCTCGAGGCCGTTGCGGCAGACTTGGTGATCGATGCGGTGGGTTTCTCGCAACAGTTGCGCAACCTTGCGGCGCTCGTCGGTGGAGAAGTAGCTGCGGACTCGGCTGCGGAGGTTGGACGCCTTGCCGACGTAGAGGACGTCGCCACTGCGGTTCCGGAACAGATAAACGCCCGGCTTGCGGGGAAGACGATCAGTGAGGCGCAGTTTGGATGCTTGGGGGTTGCCCGCCATCGTCGGCAGGGCCAAGAGGTCGTCGAGGCCGACGACGCCCATGGCCCCGGCACGCTCGATCAGGACGTGGAGGAGATCGCCGGTGGCGAGTGCGTCATCAAGGGCCCGATGGCTCGGACTATGGCTAAGCCGGAGCCGATCAGCGAGGGTGCCGAGTTTGCAGTTGGGGACCTCGTCGCGCAGGAGCCGCCGCGCGAGTGGGAGCGTGTCGACCGACCGGTTGGCGAGGCGAGCTCGGCCGTCGCGTTCGAGCGCGGCGTTGGTGAACGAGAGGTCGTAGCGGACGTTGTGGCCCACGAGCACCGTGTCATCACCACCGACGAAATCGAGGAACGAGGGCAGGATCGCCTCGATACGCGGCGCTCGATAGACCATTTGTTCGGTGATGCCGGTGAGCACCGTGATCTCAGGCGGAATCGCTCGACCGGGATTCACGAGGGTTTGGTAGGTGCCGAGACAGTCGCCACCGCGCAGCTTCACGGCGCCAATCTCGGTGATGCCGCCATTCGCCGCCTTGCCACCGGTGGTCTCGATGTCGAACACGACGAACGTGACTTCGTGCAGGGGAGTGCCGAGATCGTCGAGGGTTCGTTGACGAGGTGCGGCGGGCGGAGCCTCAGGGGTGGCCTGCGGTGCCACGAACAGGTGTTCGGTCACAAGGAGAGCGACTCTGCCCGAACGGACGTTCGACGTCAAGTTTTCCGCAGGCGTGTCACACCCCATTCGTAAGGTGCGATCCATGTCCAGCACGGCCCCCGTCCATCGCCGTCACCTTCATCTGGTGCCGGATCTCCCCGAAACCGAATCGCTGTCGTTCTCCTCGCTCGAGCCGGCACTCACGATCGACTGCGACGCCTGCGAGATGCAGCACACCACCGAGTGCGACGACTGCCTTGTCAGCTATCTCGTCGGGCACGAGGAGGGAGTGCCTGTCATGCTCGATCAGCATGAGAAGCACGCCGTCGATCTCCTTGCCGACGCCGGGCTGGTGCCGCCCTCTCGTTTTCAGGAGCGCACTGGTATCGCCTGAGCCCGTGCCACGATGTACCGGTGCCGACTCCGACGATCGACGAGCTTCGCGCCCTCGGGCTCGCTGCAGGCCTCTGCGCGGTCGGTGCTGCATCGGCTGAGCCGTTCGACGAGGTGCGAGCAGAACTCGAACGCCGGCGCGACACCGGGCTCGCCGCCGACATGCAGTTCACGTTCCGCAATCCGTCCCGGTCGACCGACCCGGATCGCGCCCTCCCAGGAGCAGCCTCACTGATCGTCGGCGCCTACGACTATCAGCGCACGGCCCCGCCGATGCCCGCCGATGTGCCGGTGGCTCGAGTGGCGGCCTACTCGTGGGAGGACCACTACGCCGTCCTGCGGGCGGCGCTGGAACCCGTGGCTGAGGCGCTGCGCAACGCCGGTCATCGAGCGACCGTCATCGCTGATCAGAATCACCTCGTCGATCGGGCTGCGGCGCACCGGGCCGGCATCGGCTGGTGGGGAAAGAGCAGCAACATCCTCGTGCCGGGCATTGGCTCCCTGGTCGTGTTGGGCGCCGTGCTCACCGACGCATCGATCGCATCCGACCACGAGTCAGCAGTCGCCGACGGCTGTCGCACCTGCACGGCATGCCTCGACGGATGCCCAACCGGGGCGATCATCGAACCGGGGGTGATCGACGCCCGCCG
>MDTB01083570.1_pt1 | contig 15292 bp, 16 predicted proteins | sample 811161 | NCBI WGS metagenome assembly MDTB01 (sample SAMN05326650, study PRJNA326480) | marine metagenome | isolation source: seawater | place: Mediterranean Sea | collected 2009 | reverse complement strand
TTTCATTTGAAAGTTTTAAAAAATTTTTTAATTTAATATTACTCGCAATTTTTTTTAATGTATCTTTACAAACGAGGATAGATAATTTTTTAGCTAACTCACCTTCTTCATCTTTTTCAAAAAAATCAAAAATTTCATTTGAAATTATTAAGCCAAGAACTCTGTCCCCTAAAAATTCCAATCTTTCATAATTATCTTTACTCTTAGAAAAACTCGAATGCGTAAGTGCTTGATTAAGTAATTTAGAGTTTTTAAACTTATATCCAATAATTTTTTGTAATTCTAGAAGCTCATTCATTCTTCTTTATTTGGTAATAAACTAACAACAAATCTATCTTTTCTGAGAGCTGGAAACCATGTCCAAAATTTAAAAAAACTACCTATTTCCGTGTCAAAAGATACAAAAACTAATTCAGCACGACCAACTAGGTTTTCTTTTGGAATTAAGCCAATAAACCTACTATCTTGAGAATTATCTCTATTATCACCAAGTACAAAGAATTTATCATCTGGTATGGTGATTTTTTTAAAATCGTTTGTATTTAAACCTGAAAAAGTCTTCTCAAATTCATATACATCATAGGAATATTTATTAGGAAGCAACTCTTTAACTCTAGCAACATCAAAGGCTTTGTATTTCTCAGTTGATATTTTTTTTGTAATTATCTTTTCACCATTAAGATAAATCAAATTTTTTTTTAACTCTAAAGTATCTCCTGGAAGCCCTATCACACGTTTAATATAATCTGTTCTATTGTCTTCTGGTGTTTTAAAAACAACAATTTCACCTCGTTTAGGCTCATCATAAAACATTCTATTTGGAATTATCGGAATACTAAAAGGTAAAGAATGTCTTGAAAATCCATAGGAATATTTTGAAACGAATAAATAGTCTCCAACCTTCAAATTAGGGTACATTGAACCAGATGGAATACTAAATGGCTCAAATAGAAAACTTCGAATTATTAACGCAGCTACTATTGCATAAAATAAAGAAATAAAATTTTTTTTAATTTTTGATTTTTCGGCGCTACCTTTATAAAAACTATTTTTCATAACTTGAATATTATTACATAAAAAATCAAATACTAGGATGATTTATAATTTTCATGAATTTTTTGACTGTTGATGCCAAGCCATCAAATATTGAGTGTGCTATTAAGAAATGACCAACATTAAGTTCTACAATATTGGGAACAATCGAAATAGCCTTTACATTATCAAAGTTTAATCCATGACCTGCATGACAGTTAATGCCTAATTTCAGACAATGGTCCGCAGCATTTTTAATTCTATTTAACTGATGAACGTTATTATTTTTTTTAAAAGATCTTGAATAATTACCAGTATGAATCTCTATTGTTCTTACCCCAATATCATAAGCAGCATTTATTTGGTCTATATCCGGATCAACAAATAAAGATAATTTAATATCGCTCTTAATTATTTCAGTTATAAAGTCTCCAAGAAATTTTTTTTGGTTTTTAACATCAAGTCCTCCCTCAGTTGTTAATTCTTCTCTTCTTTCAGGAACTATACAACAGGAAGATGGATTTGTTTTTAAACAAATTTTCTTCATCTCATTAGTTGCAGCCATTTCTAGATTAAGAGGTAAATAATTATTCTTCCTCAAAATTTCTACATCTTTATCTTTAATATGTCTCCTATCTTCTCTTAGATGGACAGTAATTAAATCAACATCTATATCTTTTAAAAGAGATGCTACCTCTGTTATATTTGGATAACCCTCATTCCTCGCATTTCTAATTGTTGCCACATGGTCAATATTAACTCCTAGTCTTATGTCTTTTTTCATAAAATTTTTTCTCTAAAATATACTTACTAAATTTATAAGTAATAAACCATATGATAATTGCAACAGGTATACTACCAAGCAACGTTGGAAAGAATAATTGATAAAAATTATCTATAAAAAAACTAATGTTAAATTCATAATGATCTATTGGATCAAAAAAAAAATTGATTCCTATTTTATAATTCACATAAAAAAAAATAGGAAAAGTCCAAGGGTTTCCGACAACTGAACCCACAGTTGCAGCGATTAGATTTCCTCTCATAATAATAGTTCCCAAGTAACAAATAATTAAATGCAAACCTAATAAAGGAGTAAATGATACTGCCACCCCCCATGCCAATCCAATTGCAACAGCCTCAGGGAAGTCCCTAATTCTATAAATCTTCATTTTTAAAACTCTAAAGATTCTATCTATTTGCATATCTTAATTCCTTAAACTCTAGAAACATTATCAATAGAATCTGAAGTTCTAAGACTGGCAATAACCTTTATAAGATGGCTCTTATTTTTCACATCTATATCTATAAAAAGTTTAAAGAAGTCATTATTTCTTTCGGTTATATTTAGATTTCTGATATTACTCAATGATTTTGCTATAATAGAAGATAAAACACCCAAAGCTCCAATCTTATTTTTTAGTACAACATTTAATTTAGCCACAAATTCTTTTTTTTTATAAACCAAATCATCCCAGGAAACATCCATAACCTTTGGTTTATTTCTCCCTTTTTTCAATTCATTACATAATTTGGAGTGAACTATTAATCCTTTTCCCTCTAATATAAAAGCACCTGCATCATCCCCAGGTATAGGATTACAACAATTTGCAAAATGAATACTCATTCCAGGTGTTAAACCTTTTAAAATTATTGGTAATTCTTTTTTTTCTTTTTCTTTCCTAATTTTATTAAATAAAACAACTTTATCATTTTTAAGTAAATATTTTTTTTCAGGAAACATAGAAGAAATAATTTTTAAGGCAGAAATTTTTCCAGAGCCAATTGCTTTAAATAAGTCTTCGATACTTTTTATCTTAAATTTATCTAATACAGACCTAATATTCTCATCTGAGTACCTTATCTTTTGATTTTTAAATTGATTAATAAGTATTTCTTTTCCAAGTTTCTTAAAATCTTCATCTTCTTTTATTTGTAAGAACCTTTTAATACATGCCCTTGCTTTACCAGTGATTGACAAATTTAACCACTCAGGCGAGAGTGAATTTTTTTCTCCACGAATAATTTCAACCTGATCTCCATTTTTTAATTTTGTATAAAGTGGTTTAATTGAATTATTTATTTTTACTCCTATACAGTTCGAACCAACATCGGAATGAACTGAAAAGGCAAAATCTAAGGGCATTGCTCCTTTAGGTAGCGCAACCAAATCTCCCTTTGGACTAAATACAAAAACTTGATCAGCATGCATCTGCATTTTTGTATGTTCTAAAAACTCCTCTGGCTCATTGGACTTATCAATGATATCTAATATCTGTCTCATCCATCTATACTGTTTTCCATCATTAACATTAACTTTATCTTTATAAATCCAATGGGCAGCTACACCAAATTCAGCTTTATCATTCATTTCAAATGATCTAATTTGAATTTCTATCCTTTGATTTAAAGGGCCTATTAATGTTGTATGTATTGATTGATATCCATTTGGTTTTGGTGTTGAAATATAATCCTTAAATCTCCCAGGAACATAGGAATAAACTTGATGTAAAAGTCCTAAAACTGAATAACATTTATCAATATCACTTACTAAAATTGTGAAAGCCATTATATCAGATAACTGAGAAAAATTAACGGATTTAACTTTCATTTTTTTCCATATTGAATAAGGAGTTTTTTGTCTTCCAAAAACTTTAAATTTAATTTTATTTTTTAATAAAAATTCTTCTATATTTTTAATTATCTTGTCAAGAATATCCTCATCTTGTTGCCTAAGCATTGAAAGCCTTTGAATAATCGACTCCCTTAGTTCGGGTTCTGTTTCTTTAAAACTCAAATCATCTAATTCTTTCCTTATTTCATCCATACCTAATCTTTCTGCTAGAGGCGAATAAATTTCTAGAGTTTCATAAGAAATTCTTCTTTTTTTCTTAATATCTTCAATATACTCAAGTGTTCTCATATTATGGAGTCTATCTGCAAGTTTTACAAATAAAACTCTGATATCTCGTGATGTTGCAAGTAATAATTTTCTAAAGTTTTCAGCTTGATTGAATTGGTCTGATCTTCCTTCAAATTTAGATAACTTTGTAACTCCATCTACCAGAGAAGAAATTTCTTTACCAAAGTTTTCGGCAATATCATCTAAACTTGAACTCGTATCTTCAACAACATCATGAAGGAGAGCAGTTATAATTGTTCTTGAATCAAATTTGTGATCTGCAAGAATACCAGCAACTTCCAATGGATGAGAAAAATAAGGGTCGCCAGATGCTCGAGTTTGACTTCCGTGAGCTCTCATAGAAAAAACATACGCTTTATTAAGAAGTTCCTCCTCAAAATGAGGATCATACGATTTTACTTTTTCTATTAATTCAACTTGTCTTAACACATGAAAATTTTAAGCTAAAAGTAAAAATTTTTAAATACGATTTTTTATTTTTTTAAGATTCATCAATTTCCGGTATATTATTTGAATCAGAATTATTACTATCTGAGTTTTCAACATCTGAGTTTTCAGGTTCAGTATCTTGAACATTGTCTTTTTTTTGATCTATTAATTTTTGAATTTCATTTTGAGTCATATAGATCTTTTTTCTCTTCTTTTCAGAAGCATTTTCTTTTTCAAAATTATCAAACGAAACTTGAGATGCATTTTCGTTCATGGGTACAGTTTCATGGTCATCTATATCAGTTTCTTCAACGGGTTGATATCTTTGGGAAGCATTAACTATAGCATCCCATGTTTTTACAAGATCAATTTTCTTTTCAGCAATCTCTCTTAATGCAACAACTGTATTTTTATCATTGTCGATGGAAACGCCTGCATCCGTTCCAGAGGCTAAATCTCTTGCTCGGTTGCATGCATAAATGACTAGCTGAAACCTATTTGGAATAGATGCTGTGCAATCTTCTGTTGTAACTCTTGCCATGATATAGTTTAATATTTATATTAGAAATTTTCTGGTTTGCAAGATCTTTTATTAGTTTATTGGCATTAGTGTTTAAAGTAGGATGAATCCAATTTTCATCAATATCACAGATAGGCTGCATTACAAATTTTCTCAGATGCATTCTTGGGTGAGGCAATATTAAAGAATCATTATTCATAATCTTTCTATTGTAAACCAAAAGGTCTAAGTCAATTACCCTTGGTTCGTTTTTCTTTCTTCTAACTCTTTTCAATGACTTTTCTATATCCATCAAATAATCAAGAACTTTTTCAGGTGATGATTTAGTTTTTACACTAACCACTCCGTTAACAAACCACGGTTGTGAAGATTTAGGAATAGGCTCTGTTTCATAGAACTTTGAAACCTTGTCTAACTTGAATTCTTTTTTTAATAACTCAATTGCATGTAAACAGTTTTCCAGTGGATTACCATGAAAATCTGAGTTTAAATTTGATCCTACGGCAATTAAAATCATTTTTTCTCTAACCTAGATTTTTCTCTCTTCCAATCTTGTTGTTTTTTATATTCTCTCAAATCTTGTTTTTTTCTACCCTTTGAAATTCCTAATAAAACTTTTATAAAGCCTTTTGCGTTAAAATGCAGGTCCAGAGGAATAAGAGTGAATCCATTTTGGTTGATTTTAATTTTAATTTTATTCATTTCCACTTTTTTTAAAAGAAGTTTTCGTGGCCTTGTATTCTTAATTTCTTCTTGAAGAGAATTATATTCTTTTAAATCTATATAAAGATTGTTAATCCAAAGCTCACCTTTTTTTTCAGCTGCATAGGAATTATCCAAAGAGACCTTTCCTCTCCTTATTGACTTTACTTCAGCTCCATTTAAAACCATTCCAACTTCAATGTTTTCAATTATAGTATAATTAAATTTAGCTTTTCTATTTTGAGCAATTATGGAGTTAAATTTTTTCACTAATCATTTTATAAGTTTGAGATTCTTAAGAGCTAAATCTATCTCATTCTTATTAGTTTGATTAATAGACGTAAGAGGAAGTCTAAGGATATCTCTGCACCTTCCTAACTTACTTAATGCATACTTTACTGGGCATGGACTTGTTTCTAAAAAAAGAGCTTTATTTAATGGATACAATAAATAATTTAGTCTCATTGACTCATCCAAATTTTTATTCGTCCATGAATTATATATTTGAGCACATATTTTGGGTGTAACATTTGCGGTAACTGAAATGCAACCCACTCCACCATTTACAAGAAAAGCTAAGAATGTGGCATCTTCTCCAGATAATTGAATAAATTTTTCACCACATAAGTGTTTTATATCCAATGGGGAAGCTAAATCTGCTGTAGCATCTTTTACACCAACAATATTAGAAATCTTTGATAATTTTTGAATTGTGTCATTTGAAATTTTTAACACCGATCTACCCGGTATATCATAAAGATAAATTGGAAATTGATCATTTTGGTTGGCAATTGTTTTAAAATGTTCATAAAGACCATTTTGGGAAGGTTTATTGTAGTATGGTGTAACTAAAAGTGTTGCATCAGCTTTAACTTTTCTTGCATGATCTACTAACTCAAGTGTCTCAGCTGTAGAATTTGAACCACAACCAGCCATAACAGGAACTTTAGAATTTGCCCTTTTAATAATAAATTCAGTTACTTGTTTATGCTCATCGTGGCTTAATGTCGGTGACTCCCCAGTAGTTCCGCAAGAAACAAGACCATGGGAACCTTCAGAAATTAAAAAGTCAATATGCTTGCCTAAAGCATCAAAGTCAATCTCTAAACTATTAGAAAATGGAGTTATAACTGCTGGAATCGACCCTTTAAATATCATTTTGCTCATTATTAGACAATAAAATAATTATAATATTCTTATTGTTAAATATTTTCTAGGAAATAATAATAAGTATTTATGATTAAAGACTATTTAAAAATAAGTTTCTTTTTTTTTTTAATTTTCTTTGTTTTTAAATCTTCTTTCTCTTTAGATTCACCAAGTCCAGAAGCTAGACCAGAAATAAAGAAATATTCATATCAAGATGTTTTTAGCCAAATAAAAAAACAAAATTGGACTATGGCAATTGCATTAGCAGATGACTACCAAAACAGTTATCTATCTTCTTATATTCGTTGGTTAGATATAACAAGACCCGGAAGTAATCACTCTTTTGAATATCTTTCAAAATTCTTTAGTCAACATAAGCACTGGCCTAAGTCAAACATAATAATTGAAAAGATTGAATCTTCAATTTCCAATAATGTTGAAACAAAAAAAGTATTAGATTGGTTTAATAATAATCCGCCACAAACATCTAGTGGTAAGATCCTCCATTTCGAATCATTATTAAAAACTGGTCAAATTAATGATAAAAAAAATAAAATTAAAAATATATGGATTAATTCCAATCTTACTTATAAACAACAAAGATATTTTATAAAAAAATATAGTAAATTTTGGAATCAAAAAGATAACTGGGAAAGATTTAATAGACTAATTTACGAGGGTAAAAATGTTTCAGCTAGAAGAACATTAAATAGAGTTTCGGGAGATTTAAGAAAACTTGGTGAAGCAAGGTTAGGTTTGAGTAGAAGAGCTGGGAATGTATCTACATTAATTCAAAATGTTCCTCAATATTTACAAAATGATTCAGGATTGATTTATGAGAGAATGAGGTGGAGAAGAAAAGCAAAACTTGATTCAGCTGCAGACTTACTATTAAACCCACCAGACAAAATTGAAAATGTCAGAAATTGGTGGATTAATTCCAGAATTATAGTTCGAAGATTATTGAATAAAAAAAATTACACAAGAGCATATAAAATTTTGAAAAACCATAAACTACCTCTGTCCACTGAGTCTGGGTTAGAAGCAGAATGGCTCGCAGGATGGGTATCATATCTTCATTTAAATAATCAAAATCAAGCTATCCAACATCTTGAGAAAGTTTATAATAATTCTGATAATAATTACAGATCCAAAGCAGCCTATTGGTTAGCTCTTGCGAATATAAAAAATAAGTCTGATTCTAAAGTTATTAATAAATGGTTTGAAGAATCTTCTAAAAATAAATATTCTTTTTATGGACAAAATGCATCTTTAAAAATAGAAAATTTAAAATTTGAAAAAGAGAATTTCGTCTATAAAAAACCAGAAAAACATAATGATTTAATTGAGGTTATAAATATTATCATTGAATCAAGACAAAAAATAGCTAAGTCATATCCATTTTTTAAAAAAATTTTTGACTTGAGTTCCACAAATGAGGAACAATTTTTTACACTTGAAAAAGCAAATAATTTTAACGACAAAAATATTCTTGGTAAATTATCAAAAAGACTGGAAAGTCCATCTTATAGATTTTCATATCCTGAAATAAACAATTTAATACCCAAGAAATTTAAAAACTCAAAATCAACTATTGCATTAATACATGCAATAGTGCATCAGGAAAGTAATTTTTTAATAAATGCATATAGTTCAGCTGGAGCTAGAGGGTTAATGCAACTTATGCCATTCACAGCTAGAAAGGTCGCAAAAGATCTAAAAATTAAGTACTACAAAAAAAAGTTAACACAAAACTCACAATATAATATTTTACTTGGAACTACATACATTAACCAAATGTTATTAAGATTCAATAATTCTCTTCCTTTAGCATTAGCAGCTTATAATGCTGGACCAGGGAGAGTGAAAATTTGGATCAAAAGATATGGTGATCCTAGAAAAAAGCAAATAAGTTATGTTAATTGGATTGAATCAATTCCAATAAGTGAAACAAGATATTATGTTCAAAAAGTTTTATCAAATTTAAGGATTTACCAAAAAAAAAAATAATGTAAATTTTTATCAGTAAGTTTTACATTGACATATTGACATACTGACAAAATGACATTATATTGTACTAGCATCGCCTAATTTAGGGATGCAATTAAATAATAATCTTGCTTAATTAAGGAGATAATAATGCAAAATACAATATCTAATATTGACAAAAATAGATTTACACCATTCACAGTAGGCTTTGATCAATTGTTTGACAGGCTATTTGACATGGACGTAAACTCTTCTAACGGATACCCCCCCTACAATATAGTTAAATCAGATGATTATAATTACATTATAGAAATGGCGGTTGCTGGTTTTAATAAAGATCAAATTGAAATTGAATTATCAGATGGAGAACTATCTATAAGATCTAAAATTAAAGAGAATAGAGATGATGAAAATAAAAACTTAATTCATCAAGGTATTTCTTATAGATCTTTTACAAGAAAGTTCACTCTATCAGATGAAATTCAAGTTAAAAAGGCTGACTTAAAAGATGGTATGCTTAGAATAGAGTTAGAGAAAATTATTCCTGAGCATAAAAAGCCTAAACTAATAAGTATTAAATAAAACTTATTATACGCAAAAATGATTATAGGAGAGCCAGAACTCTCCTATTTTCTCATCCTGTTGACAATGATATTTTATTATAATATTAGATATTAATAATCATTATCATATCAGGATGAAAATAATTTATTTTACACTAATTTTTTTTTATTTCACTAATGCCCTCTCTAATGAAATAAATTTATTTACCACTCGACATTATGAATCTGATATCGAGCTTTATGAAGAATTCACCAAAAAGACAGGTATAAAAGTTAAAATTGTGTCAGGAAAATCCAAACCTCTTGAAAAAAGAATCTTAGAGGAAGGTGAATCTTGCAAAGGTGATTTATTCTTTTTAGCTGATGCAGGTAGACTAGTTTCAGCTGAAAAAAAAGGAATCTTTAAGGAGGTAAGATCAAAAATTTTAAATGAGAATATTCCAAAACAATTTAGATCTTCTCACTGGTTTGGAATTGCAAAAAGAGCAAGAATTATATACTACAACCCAAGTCATACATCCTATGATGAAATCAAAGACCTAAATTATGAAGATCTTTCAAATAATAAATTTAAAAACTCAATTGCTATCAGACAGTCAAATAATGTTTACAATCAATCGCTAGTTGCTTCAATGATTGAAAATAATGGTGCAGAGTATACCAAAATATGGCTAGATAAACTTGTAAAAAACTTTTCGCGTGAACCCCAAGGTAATGATAGATCTCAGATATTATCTGTAGCTTCTGGTGAATCAAAGTTAGCCGTTGCAAATACATATTATTATGCATTGATGAAATCAGGTAAAAAAGGCAAGGTTCAGCAAGATGCAGCAAAAAAAGTAAAACCATTTTTTCCTAATCAAAAAAATAGAGGAACACATATGAATATTTCTGGTATTGGTGTTCTCAAATACGCACCAAATAGTAATAATGCAATAAAATTTATTGAATTCCTAATTACACCTAAAGCGCAGAAGCACATTGTAAATAACACTTTCGAATACCCAATTATTAGCAAGGTCAAACCGTCAAAACTTGTAATTGAAATGGGTCTAAAATTTAAACAAGATAATACAACCGAAGTTTCAACTTATGGTAAATGGCAACAAAAAGCATTTAAATTGATGCAAGGATCTAATTGGAATTAATTAAAGTTTTGAAAAATCTAAATTTCTCAATTAATGTTAAGAATTATTTATTCTTTATGGTATTAGGAATTTCTATTTTTTCTATTATCCCCCTATTCACAGTAATAATAAATTCATCTGTTCTAAATTTTGATTACTCAATATTAAATAATTATGTATTTTTAAAATTTTTTACAAATTCATTCATAATACTTTTCTTTGTTTTGATTTTAACATTCATTTTTGGAGTCTTTTCAGCATATTTAGTTACATTTTATACTTTTTTTGGATCAACATTCTTCAAATATTCACTTATTCTATCCTTTGCAATCCCACCATATATATTTGGATTTTCAATTTCAGCATTTTTTGAAAATTTTGGTATTGGATATTCATTAATTAATTTTTTTTCAGAAACAAATAATGGTAATAACTACCTTCCAAATTTTTCTCCTATTACAAATGTTATAATATCTTTATCGTTTACACTTTATGGTTACGTTTATCTTTTATTGATAACATCATTTACAAATCAATCTGCGAATTTAATTGACCTTGGAAAAAGTATGGGATTTTCAACTATTAAACAATTTATGAAAATCATTATACCTTGCGCAAAACCCTCTATTTTTATTGGTTTAAGTTTAGTTGCAATGGAAACACTCGCTGACTTTGGGACTGTATCATATTTTGGTGTTTCCACATTCACTACTGGAATCTATAATTCTTGGTTTATATTTGATGATCTAAGAACCTCAAATTTACTTTCTCTTATACTTCTATCTTTTGTTCTAGTTTTTTTTATAATCGAACATTTTTCGAGAAAAAATTCAAAATTTCATTTTCTTAAAAATGATGGAAAAAATAAAAAAACCAAACTTTCTGGATCAAAAAGTTTCTTTGCATTTTTCTTTTGCTTTTCTCTGTTTGGAATAAGCTTTATATTTCCATTTTCTCAAATGATTTATTGGTCATTTAAATTTCCTGAATATTTAAAAAGTCTTGATATTTTAAAATTAAATTTTAACACTTTTATTTTGATATTTTGCACATCTACTATTCTTATTCTTTTTTCAATAATTGTAAATTTTGGTAACAGAGTTTTAAAAAATAGTTTTTTAAACTTTTTATCAAACTTATCAATATCTGGCTATGCAATTCCTGGGATTATAATTTCAGTTTCCATAATAAGTTTTATCTCCTACTTAAGTAGTCTTTTAAATATAAACTTAAAATCATTATTTATTGGTTCATTTATCGGATTAGTTCTAGGATATTTTTTTAGATTTTATACTATATCCTTCAATGCAATAAAATCTAATTATCTAAAGATAAACTACTCTATTGATGAATCTTCTTATTTAATGGGTTTTAGCAAGATGAAAACCTTTTCAAAAGTTCATTGGCCAATAATGAGAAAAGATATTTTTTTTATTTTTGTATTAATTGCCCTTGAGATAATCAAAGAATTACCAATCACTTTAATTCTCAGACCATTTAATTTCGAAACTTTTTCTACAAAGGCATACAATTTTGCTTCTCAAGATTTAATTGAGGCCGCGTCAATTCCTTCAATGTTTTTAATTTTTTGGGCAAGCTTTTTCATTCTTATTTCATTAAAATACTTTTTTGAAGACAAGAAATGAATTATAAAAAGTTATGAATAATTTTTTTGAGGTTTCTAATGCTACTTTTTCCTCTGGTGATAATCATGAAGTAAAAAATATAAATTTTAATATTGAAAAAAAGGGTGACGTAGTTTGCCTAATAGGACCATCAGGTGCTGGCAAAACAACAATTTTAAGAACAATAGCTGGATTAGAAAATTTAAAAGAGGGGGAAATTAGACTAAATGGAAAATTAATATCATCTAAAACTAAAAGTATTAATCCAGAAAATAGAAATATTGCTTTTTCATTTCAAGATAATTGTTTATTTCCTCATAAAAATGTTATTGAAAATATAATTTTAGGAACTGAGAGAAAAGGTACAAAAAAAATTCTGTATTCACCAGATCAACTCTTGAATTTTTTTAAATTAAATGATTTGCAAAAAAAGTATCCTCATGAAATTAGTTCTGGGGAAGCTCAAAGAGTATCATTAGCCAGATCTCTAATCTCTTCACCAGATTTATTACTTCTTGATGAACCATTTGCAAATATAGATCAAATTCTTAAAGAGGAAGTACAAAAAATATTAAAAGATATCTTATATAAATCAAAAATATCAGCGATTATAGTTACTCATGATCCCAACGATGCATTTTATCTTGGAAAAAAATGTGGGATTATAACTAATAACAAGCTTAAACAATTTGATACACCTTATAATATTTACCACTTTCCAAATTCACTTGAAGTTGTTAATTTTCTAAAACGAGGGACATTGCTGAATGTAAAAGTACTAAGCAAGCAGATGCTTAAACATGAAACTCTTGGAATAATTAACGGTAAATATGGTTGCTCAAATTTAAAACATTTCAATGAAGGTAATATTGTTAAATTATTAATTCAACCAGAAGATTTAGAACATGACGATAAAAGTAAATTAAAATTAAAAATTGTAGATAGAAAGTTTAGAGGTACAAATTTTATATATACACTGAAAACACCCAATAGAGAATTAATTCCAGTTTTAGTTGAATCACATCATCAACATCTGCATGAAAATAATGAAAGCTTTGGAATTAAAACACCAATAAATATTGATCACTTAGTGTGTTTTGTCAAAAATTAGACACTTTTACTTTACATTTTTTTTTTTAAAATTAATGTATTTTTATGGACGAAGAAAAACTTAATATATCTATTAGAAAATTTCTTAAAAATGTTGGAATCACATCTCAAAGAAATATTGAAAATAGAATACGAGATAAGATGAAATCTGGTGAAATCAAAGCACCTTTAAAAATTAAAGTCATAGCAAATATTTCCTCAGATCAAATTAACTTAGATCAAAAAATTGAAGGTGAAATAGAAATTTGAAACTGCAAGATAACACGAAGATAGACAACAAAAATACATTCGAGTTTTGCAAGAAAGAATTCAAATCGTTCAAAGAAGATATTCTTTGTACACAGGACGATTTACACAAAAAAATGGAAGGAAATGCTGTTGGTTTTATAGTTTTTTATGTTTTTGCCATAGTTTTTGTAGCATTATTATTTCAACTTTCAACTAAGAATTTTGCACAAAAGGATAAAAAAAATAAATAATATTTTTGTTATCCTTATCACCCTTCTTATTCTTCATTATCTATTAATAATTGCGTTAGCAGTTATCTCTTCTAGCTTTGATCTCAAAGGTAAATTCATTTCGTTAGTACTCAGAAATAAAAAGAATTTAATTTTGTTTATTCTTTTATTTTCAATAGTATATTTTTTAAGTTCATCAATAATTATTAATTTTTATGGTATTACTAAGTTACAATTAATCAATTTCCTGTTTTCATTTTCTATTATTCTTGAAGTTTGTATTAAAATCTCTCAATCTCAAAGATTCATTAACTGGATAGGAGAAAACCTAGATAAGACATTCAGACTTTTAATAATGTTTATTATAACGCTCAACTGTACATATTTTTTTACAAGAATTACTTTTCAAGTCATAAATAGTTAAATAAATCAAAATAAATTTCCTTTAAGAAACTTTCTGACTAATTTATTTGTTGACTTTAAAAAAATTTTTTTTTCTGAAATTTCTACTATTTTACCATCGTTCAATAATAATATCTCATCGGCCAAGCGCCTAGCTTGAAAAATGTCATGGGTGACCATTATAACTTTTTTTTTTGTCTTTGCTGCAATCAAATAGTCTTCAATTTTCTTAGTGAATTTCATATCTAAATTTGAACTAGGTTCGTCTAGAATAAGAAGTTTAGGATTATTTACTAGTGACCTGATGAATGATAAATATTGTTTATTTCCCTCAGATAGCAACCTTGCAGACTCCTTTTCTTTTCCCTTAAATTCAAATTTATTTAATAAATAATTTATTCTTAAAGAAATTTCATTATTTGAATATCCTCTAATTTTCATTGGATAGGCTAAATTATTATAAATATTCCTTCTAAAAAAAGTAATTTTTTGAGATAAATATCCACTTTCTGGATGATTTCCATCCAAATAAATAGATAAACATCCGCTATCAGGTTTCACTATTCCTTTAATTATCTTTGTAAGTAATGATTTTCCAGAACCATTTGGACCAAGAATCACTGTAATTCCTGAGGTAGTAAAACTAAGACATAGGTTTTTAAAAAAAAGTTTACTTCCAACATTAAAATTCAGATCTTTAAGAATTATCTGATTTTTTTTGTCAATCATACGAATACTTCTTTGAAATTGTTTTCATTATCATAACAATTGTATTGATTGTTATGGCTATAAGTATCAATACAATTCCAAGAGACATTGCAATTGCTAAGTTACCCTTTGAAGTTTCTAAAGCAATTGTTGTTGTCATCACCCTAGTAAAATGAGCAATATTTCCTCCCACAATTATTATTGCTCCAACTTCTGATAAAGCTCTTCCAAGCCCTGTTAGCATGCAAGTTACTAATGACAATCTAGCATCAAAAATAGTTGTTTTAATTCTATCTATCAAACTAACATTGAATGCATCAAAATTTTCTTTATATTCTTTAAAAATTTGCTCCAAAAGTTCTGCACTTACTGAAATAATAACCGGAAGAATAATAATTATTTGTGCAATAATCATTATTGAAGGTGTGTATAATATTTTAAAAAATCCGAGTGGACCTGTTTGTGAGAACAAAATATATAAAACTAGCCCTACAAACACAGGTGGTAATGCCATCATAGAATTAAAAAAAATAACAAGAGTTTTTTTTCCGTAAA
>MDTB01103740.1_pt1 | contig 15294 bp, 10 predicted proteins | sample 811161 | NCBI WGS metagenome assembly MDTB01 (sample SAMN05326650, study PRJNA326480) | marine metagenome | isolation source: seawater | place: Mediterranean Sea | collected 2009 | reverse complement strand
AGACATGGTGCAGGGTTGTCTGCAGAATAGTTTGCATCATAACGACCAAGGATCTCAGTACCTGCCTCAATGGTTAACGTCACACCATCTTTAACAAATGCTTGGTTATTAAGGTAATATGTGTTGTCTGCTGTCCATACCACATCCGTGGTTATATCTCCCTCTACCGTTATCAAATCTGCATAACTGATAGAAAAAGATAAAAGCAACAAAGCCAACTTTTTTATCCCGTTTTTCATAGGATCTCCTTTTATTATGTTTATTATGTTAATTGTGTTATTTGTGTTAATTGTTAAATTGAATGCTTATAGAAAATGAACGCCCTGGATCATATTCCTGAGTTGGGTAATACTTGTCTTGGTAAAAATGTGCGATTTGAATCTTTTGCTTTAAGAGATTATTTACCTTAAAAGATATTTTTAAATTTTTGTTGTAGCTTTTATTTGCTACAAAGTTTAGAGAATGAAAAGGTCTTTCCCAGAAGTGGCCTGCCACTTCATTTGATATCCGAACCAACCTTTTACTGAAGGAGTTGTACGCTAAATTGAGATCGTAATCTTTTTGAGATTTAAAATTAAGACTCATATTGAACACAACATTGGATTGGCCCTGAAGAGGCCTTGCTCTCTTGTTGTTATCACTATCGACTGTATTAGGAAATCCAGTTTGTGCATTTAATACTGCATTATGTATATAAACCGAATCGGGTAGAACAACTTCTGATCTACTTAAAGATAGGTTAGAGTTTAGAAAAAGAAAGCCAATACTGGATGGGATAATGCTAAGCCCTTTGCGATATTCGCTCTCAATTCCATATATATCCGCATATTCCCCGTTTTGCCAGGATTTTGTATACGAAAGCCCGCTAGCCGCAATTAAAGATTCTTCAATGGGATTGACAAAATGTTTTTGAAAAACACCTATCGAAATTAGCTCAACCCCTTTAGGATAATATTCATAACGAATATCTGAACTTTGAATAGTCGTGTTTTTTAAATGCGGATATCCAATAGTTTCATCTGCACCCAAGAATTCTTGAAATACATAAGGAGCATATTCTCTAAATTGTGCTCGAGCCACTGTTCTAGAAAAAGATGACCGAATTTTGGTTTTGTCGTTCAGAGAATAGTTTACTGTAACAGCAGGGAGAAAATTTTTCGAATCATTTTTAAAATTAATAACTACGGTATCACTTAATTCATCTGTAAAGGCCTCTCCCTCAGCCCATGCCCCATCTCCATTTGTATCGTTAAATACTTCACCTTCATCCCAAAGCCCATTCGCTTCAACCACATAAGGGTTGTAGTTTAGTACTGGGTGATAAGGGTCCATTGTCATATTGTAATTTTCTAATCGAGCACCTACACTAATTTGCAGATTTTTTTGGCGAGTGTAGTTAAACATTAAATAGGCAGCATCAATATACTCAGTTGCCTTGTAAGCATCAAAACCACTTGTTTTTTCATTAAAAACAAGACCCTGTATTATGATTGAGTCCAATTGATTTGTTGAATCATTGTAGGCAATATTTGTTGATGCCCAATATTGGTTATTAAGGCTCCCATTAAAATTGTTAGCCTCTGTTGTGGTCATTGAATCATCAGTAGCTAAGGAAAAAAGAGAGTAGTCCATATATAAATAACGTCTCTTGAAGTCTCGTTCTTTCCGGTTTCTTTTCAATCCAAATTTTACACTACCAATATCCTTAATTTTTACGAGATGATCATATGAAATACCTGTTATTTCTTCCATCCCACTACTGTTGTAAGACACGCCTGGATTAGAACCATTTCTTAAATATAATGTGTAATCCCCAATTCTAGGATCTAATTCGCTTCTTACATATTCCCATTCTGACTTAGAAGCAAAGGGCTCATACATTTTTGAGTTCCCAAATGTATATTTAAAGTCAACTTCATTGGAAAACATTTGATACTTAAATTTATTTTCAATAGAAAGTGTTGTAAGGTTAATCGCCTTTTCATTGTAACGCTGAGAAATAAGCAAGCCATTTTCATCTAAAACTCTTACAGAGTCTCCAGAGTCCCACAATCCATTTCCATTGCTATCCGTAAATGCCTCATCTTCAGTGTATATCCCGTCTCCATTTGCATCATCCCAATCTTCCCCATTGAAATTGATTCCAGGTAAAAAAGCATCAAAGTCTTGTCCCGGAAATAAAGTTTTATAATCATGCGTTAATTCTCCTGATAATCCAGATGCTTTTGTGAAATTATCTTTAGATGTGTGAGTATAGACATTTCTTATTCCAAACCTTAAATGATCTCTGTAGGTCAATCCGAAACTAAGATTCATTCCAAGGTTTGTGGAGTATTGATAAATATCCCTGTCTAAACCAATAAAACCAGTACGGAGTAATTTGTTATATGTAACAGAACTATCTCCAGTATTTGGATTTATCGTAACTGTTCCCTCATCATTGGGATCATTGTATGCATTATATCTATCCATACGTTCTTGGTTATATTTTGATTTTCCTGAAAAACTTCCGTCAAACAAAAACCCCATTTCTACATTGCCCTTTTCACCATACTTTGTTCCATATGTAACACTAAGGTTTGTTGGTAAATTTGCTCTTCCTTGTGAATTTTGAAATGGGTTAGGAAGTAGGTTGTTCTTTTCATAAGACTGCTCAAACCACAAAAATTCTCTAGCAGGATCTGAGTCCCATCCAATTGTATCCCCTGTAAAAGCACTGGTAATCGGCGTCATAAGTTCTGGCATAAAATCGTTTGGGATGCTACTGTAACTAATTAAATCGTTATGAAAACGTTCTGGAAGGTCTCTTGATTTTGCTCTATCAAAACCAAAAAAATCAGCGCTACCAGAGGTATTCCTTTGGATGCTTTCTCCAGGCATAAGATTGCCAGAAACACCAGTCCCTAATTTTATTTTGTAAATTGTTTTCGAGGGATATAATTTTGTTTTGATATTAACATTTCCTCCTCCAAAAGCACCTGGAAGATCTGGGCGGTAGCTCTTAGCAACATCAATTCCTGATATTAGAGAAGTGCTAAACAGATCCAACGGAACCGATCTTCTATCAGATTCTGGGCTGGGCATGCCAACAGAATTAAGCTGTGCACTGCTGTAGCGATCTCCAAGCCCTCTTACCACAAGAAATTTGTCATTCATAATGGTAACGCCTGTTACTCTCCTTACTGCATCTGCAACATGACTATCACCTGACTTAGAAATTTGATCAGAAGAAATATTGTCTTGTAGCTCTAGTGCATCTTGTTTGTTCGCAAGTGCTTCTGCCTGTCCGCCTATTTTTCTCTCTGCCTGAACCTTAACCTCATTCACAGAAATAACATCAGCATCTAGTTCAATTACTATCTCTGAACTCACGTCGCCTTTTATTTCAATGTCAGAGGTAGTTTTTGTTTTATATCCTATGTAAGAAACTTGAAGATTTACTATTGATTGAGAAAGGTCCGATATAAAAAACTCACCGTCTACATTAGTAGCTGATCCTTGTGCTGTCCCTTTTATGACCACATTTGCTCCAATAAGGGGCTCTTTGGATTTTGAATCTATAATTTTTCCTTTTAGGGACACCATGTTTTCCATATGAGCAAAGCTCACAAATAATGATAATATTATAAAATTTTTATATGCCATTATGTTAACACCTCACACTGCTTTAAGATTGATCAATGAAACCTACTCGTCCTACATTAGAGGTTTATTTGGGTGATATTAGTTTTTTGTTAGAATAATTTGCCACAGGCAAGAGGGTCTTCATTTGCCTTGGGATATATTTGCCTGTGGCTTTTTATATGAGAAATTTCAACAGATACCAAAAAAATATTGATGGAATATTACGATTTAATTATACCTCTTTTAATCCTCAAGAATTTTAAAAAAGCCATAGGTCCAGATAGAGCTTTAAACCCATGGCTTTTTTTGTTCGTCTGAATATCATTTAACTTTAAAAAATTATTCAAGACTTATTAGTATATAATTAGAAAGTAATTAGTTTTTGGTTATAATTAAAATGCTTAAACGTTCCACTATTTTGTTTCACATAAATAGGAATGGAAAACAGAGGTTATTCTGCGCAACTGAAGCCAGGTAATAATAGAATAGTTTTGATTAAAAAATGAACATTCATAGCATTTTAAGCTAAACAAACCTTACTATACCTACATTGGAACTGAGAGTTTTTTCGATGTTTAAGCTGGTCTCAACTTTGATCTATATCTCTTGTAAAATGGCATGTTGAGAAAAAACTCCACTAAATAACGAATTCTTTCATGGCTCTCCTCTAAGACAAGAACCAATTCATCAAAAGAAAACCATCTACAATCCGTAATCCCTTCATTGGTGTCTGGAATTAACGTTTTTTTCATATCACCCGTATATTCTACAAGATACCAATATGTTTTTTTAACAATGACAACACCATCAACTTTTTTATGATAATGAGTTGGAATTAGCTTTTTCATTACTGATAAATGACTCTTCTCTAGTCCCGTCTCTTCACTTATTTCAATAACAGCTGTCTCTCTGCTGCTGTTCCCTTTCTCTAACTTTCCTTTCGGTAAATCCCATCGCCCATTTTTATATATAAATAAAATCTTGTCATCCCTAATGACAATTCCTCCAGCTGTTTTTATTTTACTACTCATCCATTTTTAACTTGAACAATAATTGATATTGTTCTTTGTTTAAGTCATTGAATTTTACATCATTCAAAGTTATATGGTATCGCGGTGTTTCTCTTGACCATTTTTTAGGTTTTAATATTTTCTTGTTTTCATAATCTATAGTTGATAAGACATATCGCATTGCATTTAAGCGGCCGATCATTTTATTATCTGAATTAATAATCACCCAAGGGGCATATATAGTGGATGTTTTAGAAAACATTTGTTCTTTAAAATTAGTCTGAATTTTCCATTTTTCGTGCGCTTTCCAATCGTTTGAGGAGAGTTTCCAATATTTTAATCTGCTACTCTCTCTCTGCTGAAATCGGAACTCTTGGTTTTCTTTGGATATTGATAAATAAAACTTAATAAGTATTAGTTCTTTATCGATGAGGTTTTTCTCCCATTTATTTACTTTCTTCATAAAATACTTATATTGTTCTTTTGAACAATATTCCATTGCTGGCTGAATTACTGCACGAGAATACCAACTTCTATCAAAGAAGGTTATCATTCCCTTTTGAGGCAACCTTTTATTCCATGTTCTGAACCAGTTGTTGTTTTGCTCTAAAGTGGGCACCCCTAGTTCTATTACCTTGGTCGCTTTTGGCATCATGTTTTCAATGAATCGTTTTATTGTAGAACCTTTTCCCGCTGCGTCCCGACCTTCCATAACAACAGCAATCCGTTTGTTATGATTGATGACCCACTCTTGTAGCTTCAATAGTTCAACCTGCAATCGTTTTTTTTCTTTACTGTATTGTCGCAAAGAAAGAGCTTTGTACTCGGTTCTATTGTAAATAATCATTGTTTAATTGATATTTCGAATTTTTATATATAGTTAGATTTTTGATTGGTTGTAACCTCTAACATAACTCTATTTGTTACCTAATGAAAGGCTAATTGTTCACAGGTATTTTTATGTAATGTACTTATACATTTATACATCTTCTTATGTACTCTAACATAATCCTAACAATTCATGGATAATATTACCCCATGCAATAAATGTCTGATCAACAGATATTGCTCTTTACCAAAAAATGAGGTGACATAATTGAAAAAAGTTTTTATTTATCTGGTTTTTACGAGCTACTTTTACAGTCAGGAAGAAAATGGGTCAACATTATCAATAAATATCCCTTCTGGTGTCGGCATAGAGGTTTCAGGTGAAGTGGAGGTTGAGTTTATTGATGTTGAAGGAAGAGGTGGAGCACAATATAGAGATGAATTTATTCAAAAAGTTGATTATCGAAGCCCGTTCGTTGAAATAGATAAAACAGTTCTAGATTTCAAATTACTTTATACTGACAACCTCACTTATAACTTTAGTTTGCGTTTCGATGATGATGGTGCATATGCAGATAAACACTTTCTTAACTATAAGAAAGAGAATTCAAAACTAGAATTCGGTAAAAATCGTCCTCTGATAGCATTAAAGAGAAAAACAGAGGGTTATCCTTTAATCGGGACGGCATATTGGAAAGGACGCCAATATCACCTTGACTATGAAAAACGTTTTTCATCTTCATCTTTTGGAGCATCTATTGCGTTAAAAAGATTAATTGGTTACGATGCGGCCGCTGAAGATAAATCTTTTGAAATGATGGTATACGATGATACAAAAAAAATTGACGGACAAACTATTGAGTTCGGTTTCAGAGGAGAAAAAACATTAAATCCCTTAAAAATTCAGGGTTGGTACTATTTTGGGAAACTCGTCGATGATGAGGAATGGAAAGCACGGCTGCATTATGATTTTGATTATTATGCTAATATTGAAAATGATCAAGTCCTAAGCCAGGATGCCTATGTAGGTCATTTTTGGTATGGTGGTCGAGCTGAGCTTACTTTAGGAAAAATACTTTCTAGAGCTGAGTATATTTATTCAGAAGATGGATTTTTGCCAAGGAATGGTTACTATTTAGAGACAAGCACTACTTTTGATTTTCTTTCATTAGAAAACATATTTGTATTATTTCGTTTAGGCGAGTTAAAAATTGATCCCATGAGACAAACAGATTCGTTTTTAAATCCGTATAGAAACAGCTACGACAAATCGCTTCTTGAAAACGACGATGAAGATAATGAAAGGTTCTATCCTTTGCTAAAAGATCCCCAAACCTGGAATAGAACACTTTTAACGTTTGCTCTGGGGTATGACCTCACTAGCTATGCTAAACTAAAGCTTGAATATTATATATTAGATGAAGAAACAGGTGATAACACTCAGCCAAGCGTTAATGATGACCAAATGTTAGTGCAATTAAAATTTAATTTTTAAAAATAACTAAGGAGTACAAAATGAATCCAATATTAAGTAGAGTATTATTTCTATTTGTTCTTACTGCTTCCCTTTTCCTATCTGGGTGCGAAGACGAAGCGGAAGCGGAAGAAAATGCTTTAGTAAGTGATAGCTTTAATATCAGCAGAGTAGATGTTAAGTCAACTGGTGATGGAACCCAATCACAACCAGAGCTAATTAGATTTATCAACTCAACGGAAGGTGTCATTGTTAATTCTAAACAAAACACTGTCGACTTTTTTACAATTTCACCAACGGAGATAACGATTACAGGTGAATCGATAAACATAACAGATAGCGACGATGCCGAATGTTCATCAATTGATGTAAGTGTAGATGAAAGTATTTTAGCTGTAGTGGTTACAAAAGGTTCATGTGAAACAGGTGATTTATACCTAATTGATGTCGCCTCAAGAAGTAAATATGGTCCTTATGAATTAGGGTATAACCCGGATGCAGTTGACATTGCGGTTGATAACGATTACGTAGTTGTTGTGAATGAATACGATTATGAAGATGGGACTGCAGGATGTACAGTGCCATATTATCCCGGTGTTACTGTATGGGATATTAGCCAAGGTTTAGATAGTGGAAGCTTAGTTAAGCAAATGAAAATTACCCACACTGGTGAAAATGGTAATCTTGCAGAGCCAGAAGGTGTAAAAATTGCACCTGATGGAGAGACTGTTTATATGACTCTTCAAGAGTCAAATCAAATGGGATGGTTTTCTATTTTAAATCCTCCGGACACATTACAAAATTATGTTTCTTTTACTAGCGATATACATGAACCAGATGGGATATGGGTGAATAGTGCAGGAACAGTTGTTTGCACAGGAGGAGAATATGATGGTAAAATTGGTGTAACGTTAATAAATAGTGATGGTACACCTGGAGAACAATATTATGCAAACTTAGCAGACGATCTCCCAAGCACCTGGGCTTGGACAGATGAAAGAAAAGGAATAGAACCAGAAGAAGTTGTGATAGCAGAACACGATGGAAAATCTTATGTTCTAGCCACATTGCAAGACCCGGCAGCTGTTGTGGTTTATGATATAACAGACCCTACCAATCCAACATGGGATTCGGGTGCTATAACTCAAATGGTGGACTACTCAACAGGAGACGGTGAATCAACTGGCGAGTCTGAAGGTTTGGCCTATAAAGATGGGTATGTTTTAGTTTCAAATACGGAGGACCCCTCTGTTTGTTTATTGAAGGCTTCCTGGGCAGACTAAAGCTTCTTATTCAAATAAATAAAAAAGGGGGATCATCAGATCCCCTTTTTTATTGTTTCGATCTTTTATTTTAAATCTCTTTATTTGTAAACTGATCAAAAAGTCGTGTGTTATAATTGCTAAATAGTTTCAACTAATGGTAAGGCAATTGTAAATCTGGTTTTTTCTTTTGTTGATGAAGAAACAAAAACTTCTCCATTATGAACAAGAATAATGTGCTTAACGATTGCTAGACCTAATCCAGTGCCGCCACCTTTTCTACTACGTGATTTATCAATTCGATAAAAACGGTAAAAGATTCGGTTCCAGTGTTTTTCTTTGATCATTTTACCTTTATTTTCTATATGTAAATAAACTTTTTCTTTTTTCTGAGCCCTAATTAAAATTTCAGCATTAGCATCCCCATACTTTGTGGCATTCTCGACTAAATTGGTTAAGGCCTCTATTAGTAATTGACGATCAGCACTTATATATATTTCATTTCCACATTTTATGTTTATGTTGTTATTGTTTTTTGAAACAAAACTCTCGGTGTCGCTCACAACAGATTCTAATACGGGTAAAAGAGGTTGAGCTATAAGATCTATGCTGTCATCCTCTTCTTGAGACTCTATTCGAGACAATTTTAATAAGTCATCAATAATATCATTCATTCTATTGATTTGTTTAAGAATTATATTAAGAAATCTGTTCTTTTCTTCTTTTTTTAGCCCACCATTATTAATTATTTCAATATATCCTGAAACAGAAGTAATGGGAGTTTTTAATTCATGACTAACATTAGCGACAAAATCCTGCCTAACTTTTTCTAATTGTTTTTGTAGGGTTATATCGTTCATTGTGACGAGTAAACCTGCAATAGATTCGGACCTAATTAGTGGAGAAATATTTATAAGAAAAAATCTTTTTTTCGTTCCACTGATAGCAACTTCCTTTTGATTAAAAACTCTACTTATTTTATTCTTTTTAAAACTTTTGTTAATTAATTTTTTTAGATTTTTATTATCTAATATCTTTTCAAAATTTTTCCCGACATATTCTTTGTTTGTAAGATTTAAATATTTCACCGCTAAATCATTTATGGATTTGATTTTTTTTGACTTATCAATTACAATTAACCCTTCTTGTAAGCTAGAAATAAGAGAATCTTTTTCATCCTTTTCTTGATTAATGAGTTTTATTTTTTTGTGTATTTCATTAGACATTTTATTAAATGAAATTGCTAACGAGGCAAGTTCTTTTGTAGAGGGTATTTTTATTTCTTTAGGCGGAGTGAGACTTGAAATATGTTTTTCAATTTCTATTCGAACTGTATCCAGAGGACGAGTTAGTAACCTTGATGAAAAATAACTTACACAAAGCAGGGAAAAGCCTACTAAAAAACTAATTGAAACTATATTTTTTTTAAGAAGACTTATTGTAGTAGATAATCTAGTGATAGGCATAGATAATCTAATGAAAAACATGTCATCATCTTTCTCAATCTTTTTTGCATAATATAGGAAGTCTTTTTGAATAGTTTCACTAAAACGCTGAGCATTTCCAGACCCAAGTAAGATAGCGTCTTGTATTTCAGGTCTTTTCAGATGATTATCCATAGTTCGATAATCTTTTTCCGAATCTGCTAAAACATCACCATTTCTTTTTATTATAGTGATTCTAACATTCGTATTAAGAGAGCCTCTTCTGGTTATATGTTCTGCGCGCTGATAATCAATGTTTTCTTCAATCAGCCACTGTATTATAATATTTGATTTTTGAACAAGTTCTTTTTGGGTTTGGGAGTAGTAGAATTCAGTGGTGCTTTTATTTATAAAATAAATGAGTATTAATATGCCAACTAAAATAAACGGCATATACGAAAAAAAAAGTTTTACAAAAAGTGGCCTATGTGTCATCCGGGAGAAATTTATACCCAACTCCCCTAATAGTCATTATAAGTTTTCCTTTTTCCCCTATCTTTTTTCTTAACCCGACAATTTGAAAATCAACAGATCTGTCCGTAACAGGGTAACTGTCACCTCTGATTTTATCGATGATCTGATATCTTGTGAATACCCAACCAGGATGAGAAGCAAGCAAAAATAAAATTTGAAATTCTGTGAATGTGAGATTGATGTTTTTATTATCGATAATGACTTCTCTACTACGTGGTCTAATAATAACCCCATGTATATTAATATCTTTTGTTAATTCGTCTTTTTTTGTGTTAGAACGTCTTAATACCGCTTTTATCCTAGCAGATATTATATCAAGGCTAAAGGGCTTAGTGATATAATCATCACCACCAGTTTCTAGTCCTTTCACAATATCCTCTTCTTGTCCCATAGCCGTTAACATGATTATTGGAATGTTTTTTGTATTTTGGTCAGATTTTAAAATTCTACAAACGTCAAGACCATGTATGCCTGGTAACATTAAATCCAAAAGAATTAAATCAGGGTTATTGACTCTAGTTGCTTTTAATCCATCTTCTCCATTGTAGGAATAAAGAGTTTTATAGTTATTTTTATTAAGATGAAACGACAACATTTCAACGATATCTTTATCATCTTCGATAATTAGGATTGATATTTTTTTGTTTTCCATGGCAACAAATTTACCTACGAAATATTAGTTTTAGGTTAGAATTAAGCACAATCTTCATGAGTTTGTTTTGGCTAGCGCATAGAAACATATGATTATTTATGTATCTTATTTGCCTGTTTTTATGTTATTTATGTTATTTTTTATTTATAAGTGATAATCTTTTGTGGATAAGTATAAAAGTTTTTGTTTTATTTGAATTGAGTTATTTTACAACTTATTATATTTAAGTAGCGATGAAATGGTAGTTGCGATATTAAAGATATTATAATTAAAAAATTTATGTAAAAAAATTGCGTCAATTCTGTTTTTAAGCTTTTGATACAAGAGTCCAAAATAAATTTTTATCCACATTTATTATAATTGAACCAAATATCAATTTTCCATTATTTTGTAATATTAAGATATGGTGTTCTATATTTATTTGTTTTTATTGTATTTAATTCCTTTTTTTCCGGCTTTAATTAAATTATTTACAAATTTTTCAAAAGAAGAGCACATAGCAATAATAAGAAATATGTTTTTTTTATTCATTTAAAAAGGTATTGATTTAAACCTTACAAATGACGATTTAATTTCTGATCTTATATAGGATACAGAAGGATGCTTTTTTTATCCTAGTATTAATTATTTCATGATAATGGGTTTCCAAATAATTTAGTAAAATTTTCGGAGTATAGCGGTATAATCAGAGATAAATTAAGAATAAAAAGGGTCATTTATTTTGAATCGTAAATAACTGTTTTTTATTAATTAGTAACGTTTCATTGACCCATCACATACCGTCGCCCACATATCAATCCCCCCAACGACATTTTTAGCCGAAAAACCCTGTCTTCTAAGGTACTCGCACACATGATGAGACCTAATACCTGAGTGACAGATTACGGCATATTTTTGTTCTATGTCAAGTTGATGAATACGTTCTGGTATAGAGTTCATTGGTATGTTGATTGAGCCCTGAATTTGACAAACATCAATTTCATGGCCTTCCCTAACATCAATAAGTTTTATCGCTTTATTTTCAAGTTGATATTTTAGATCTAAACAATGTATTTCTTTCATGGATTCTCACTTTTCAATATCAGTTATTATTCCAAAAATATTTTTATTTTTGCACCAATTTATTGCGTGCAAATTGTTCACGGTCCAAGTCAATATTGGCAGGTTTTTATTTTTACAATAGTTAAACATCTCTTTATTTAACATGTCAGCTCTTGGTATTAGGAGATGCGGATGAATCCAATTAACCAACCATTTATACTTAAATGATTCTAAGATAAAACCTACGGGCACATTGCGATATAACACCCTAAAATATATGACAACAATAGGATTAAATGTTGTGATCACATAGGGCCTCTTTTTTAAAACATTTAAAAATTTTACAAGTGCCCGTGATGATGATAAATCAAATACTGATGAAGTTTTGATTTCTATATTCAATCCAATATTATTGGGAACTCTATTTAAAACATTGTTAAACCTAGGAAGCTTATATATGTCAGCTTCTCCTTCTATCCCCTCTATTATCTTAAAATTCATTTCATTATGTACCAACTTATGGATATACCCACGTCCTTCCGTTTCCCTTTCTAAATCAAAATTATGAGAACATATAAGGACATTGTCTTTTGTAGTTAACACATCTAGTTCAATCCAACTAAATCCGTTTTTTGTTGCATCTAAATATGCTTCAATTGTGTTCTCAGGGGCATATCTTTTTAAACCTCTGTGCGATATAAGAACATGGCCCGGGATTTGTGCATCTTCTGGTAATTTTGATACCCAATAGTATCTGTGATTAAGAACGATTAACAACACCCAGGACAAGAAGAATAACTCTGTCATCAGTTAGGTTTTATTAACAGCTTTTTAAACTTATCACTCTTTCTTATGTATGCTTCATCAAAGTAAGTTTTCCTATACTTACCATTATGGTATAGCTCAGCTTGATCGTCATAATGTGGGCTGTCATACAAACCGGACTGACCTGTTGGCAATATCATTAGTGTTTCATTCATGTTTGAAAAATCAACGATTCTCCGCATTGAAGCCCCAGAAGTTTGATGGTATGGTTTATAAAGTGAGTATCCTCCAGCATTAGGTGTCCACGAAGAGCCACCCGATTTAAATGGACCTATATTAAGAGAAAATAAGTAGTCTAACATTGTTACCTTTGACAACATGTGTTTGTGAGTTACAGAATGAGCTTCACCCCACCTCCAATTGGTTTTATTGATCCCATATCTATCAAGCACCTCATTATACATATCTTCATATGATTTAAACACTATATCTTCTAATTTCTCAACTTTACCTGGTGTGTTAATATTATTAATCCAAGATGATTGTTTGGTTGCAAAAACCTCCCGCAACTTTCTATCCTTAATATAATTTAATGACATATAAGTGCTTAAAAATTCTTTTCCAAGAAGCTCAAATTCATCATTATATAAGTTAATTGTTAGGTTTCTTATGAAAGAATGAAATAGCAATGCCCCTATTGACTCTTTAGATTCTATTCCATCCCAGTTTTTTAACAGTTTTATTGCCCGTCTAAGCCCAGGATTAGTATAACCCTTCTCATAATCTTTTAAATATTGCAATATCGTTAATCCAAACTCTGATGTATAATCAAGCTGTAATTCTTTCATTTCCGTTAAGGAATGCTCTTTACCTGACTCTAGAACTTTTTTTATCCTGTTTGCCCTACTAGGATCTGCCCATAACCCACTTATATAATACGGAAAATCGTCACCTATTGTTTTATTGTTTGCGGTAGATATGTACCCTGAGGGTGGATTTAATAAAAAGGGCATATCTTTGTATGGAACTTTCCCTTTCCAATCATATGCCTTATCTGTGCCCGGGCGAGGAAGCATGCTAAACCCCTCTCTTCTTATCGGAACATAAACAGCTGGCCTCCATCCAATATTTCCATCTATGTCTGCGTAAACTATGTTTTGTCCTGGCACGCCAAAATCTTTAAGTCCCTCCGTAAAATCCTCCCAATTTTTCATTGTTGTTAATTTTATCCAGGCATCCATTTCCTTTGTTATCCAATGACCAGTCCAGGACATGGCAATTACCTGTTCTTTATCTTTTAATAAAGGATGTATATCGCTTATAATAGGTCCATGATGCGTGCTTCGTATTTTTACTGTAACATCATCTTTGTTCGCGACTGATATTATTTCTGTTGTTTCCTGAATATTTTTCCATTTATTATCGTGCCAATACTTACTCTTATCATTTTCGTGTAATTTAATAATAAAAAAATCTACATCATCTACCATGCTATTAGTAAAACCCCACGCTACTCTTTCATTTTGTCCAAGCACAGGCATTGGGATTCCGGCTATGCAAGCCCCAGACACATTAAAACGGCCTCCCTTGAGATGAATTTCATACCACCTTGGAGGCTGGGTAAACGCCAAGTGAGGGTCGTTTGCCAATAAGGGCATCCCTGTGTTTGTTTTCTTTCCAGATACGACCCAATTATTTGAACCTATATCTGCTGAATGATCTCCTAACAAATCCCTAAGCAAGTTTTCTTGTTTAATTATTTCACTATATACGTGTCTATTTGAAGATTTACCTTCTGTTATTGTAGGGATATCATAATCACCAGAGGGGATTAAGTCTGCCAGCTTTTCTTTTCCAAAGTATTCCAACACTGCCCCAAAGACTATTTCAGGTTTCCAAGACCCCTGCATTTCATGGGCCATCATCCTCGTATAACCTGCAACAGTAACGGGGTCCCACAACTTAGGTTTAAATCCTATTATTTTAAATTCTAACGGAAGGTCTGCCATTGTTTCATTTATCCTGTAATTTATTCCCTCACAAAATGATTCAAACAGTGCCTTGTTTTCTCTTTTCATATTCTCAACTAAAAGCTCTGCTGTTTTTCTTATTTTCCATGTTCTCAGATAAATATCGGTCTTAAGATAATCCTCTCCTAGCACTGAAGCTAACTCACCATTGACAGCCAAAGATACCATAGATAATTGAAACAATCTATCTCTTGCAGCTATGTAACCTGCTGTAAAAAAAAGATCTTTTTCGTTTTCTGCAAAAATATGCGGAACCCCAAATTCATCGGTAAAAACATCTACTCTTTCGTTAACAGGCAGTGTTTTTTCACCTTCATATTGCGGGAGCGGATGATTTAGCCAAGATTTAACAAACACAAGGAACGTTGACACCAGCACGGCTAAAACAACTATTGTTTTTTTCATAAATTTCTCATTTTATTATTTTATTGAATAATATATGACCATTTGGATCAATTTTTAAATCTGAATCCGCTGCGATTCCTATCCTAAAAGGCACGTTGCTTAGTGATATTTTCCTCTGGCGGAGTCCATCAAAAGACTTATATGCAACCTCAATTGGCATTTTAAAACCTTCATTTTCCCACCACAGATCAACAAATTGTTTATTACCACTTAAAACTTTTTTTATGTTTAGGTCAGGCAAGCTT
>MDTB01220123.1_pt1 | contig 15296 bp, 29 predicted proteins | sample 811161 | NCBI WGS metagenome assembly MDTB01 (sample SAMN05326650, study PRJNA326480) | marine metagenome | isolation source: seawater | place: Mediterranean Sea | collected 2009 | reverse complement strand
TGTTTATTCCTCGAGGCAAGGAAGAAGAAGAGATTCCTGATACTATTGTAGAAATATGCCTCGGAGTATTTGGCATCGATCCCAATGACACTGAAGATGAGGTAACATTACATTGAACAGTTTGAAGCACACTATGGAAAACGGATAAGGTGGGCAGATGACATTACCGTGTGAAAGAACAAACGCAGTTATGAACGTAGAACGGTTCCTAATGGATCTAAGTAATCCAAAGAAGACACCGCGGATCCCCAGTGAAGTTCGCAAACAAGCACGTAGCCTGTTGAAACACTATCCCCGCAAGTTTGACATGATGGATCCTGCGGAAAGTTTTGAACCTATTAAGGAATGGTCATATGAAGATTAATATTGGCAAGTATCCAAATAGATTGACGTGTCGTGTTCACACACGCTACATGGATCGCAAGTATGGCTATGTGGATTGGCCAGAAGCAGAAGAACAAACACGATTCGAACGTAGTCTTGAACTGTTTGAAGATGCTGTACAGAGTGTGTATAATGTGTTCAACTGGATCTGGTTTGACAGACGCAAACAAAAAGTCAAGATTCGTATTGACAGACAAGACACTTGGAGTATGGATCATACACTTGCTCCTATTATTCTGCCTATGCTTAAACAGTTGAAAGAAAACAAACACGGTGCTCCAAATATCGATATGACTGATGTTCCTCAAAACCTTCGAATCAATGATCCTGAAAGCAAAGCCTATTGGGATACAGGTGAAGTTGACGAAAAATTCTTTGATCGTTGGGATTGGGTCATGGATGAAATGATTTGGGCATTTGAACAAAAGTGCCGTGATAATTGGGAAAGTGATTACTACGGTCCTTATATTGAAGGCAAAGATGGTAAGCCGCTTAATGGTCATTTTGAGTGGAAAGACGAAAAAGGCCGTAAAGCACATCAACAACGCATGTCTAATGGATTTAGACTATTTGGAAAATATTATGAAAACCTCTGGGATTGATTTGGAAAAATTGGACGAAACTACAACACAGGAAGAATACAAAGTAGTCTCCTCGGAAAGTAGAGCTAGAACTCTTGCAATTGAGTTGTCAAAAGAGCGAAAGCGACTGAAGCATGAACTTGCAGAACTACAGCAAGAGAATGAGGATCTAACACCTACTACTCCTACAGGCACCCCAGACTGGTATGTAAAATGGTTAAGTATGGGGTTAGCAGTGTTTGGCGTATTTGCGATTAGTGCAGGCTTTAACCAACCCGGACAGATAGCTTACATATTGAGTAGTATAGGTTGGGTATATGTTGGTATGGCATGGAGTGATAGAGCAATTATGGTAGGGTCTAGTATCTCAGGCACAGCCGTTGCGATGAACTTGGTTGCATCATATACGGTATGAGTGAAGTGGCAGGAATATCACCAGTAAATATTATTAGTGCATATACTAGAGTTACACCTGTAGGTCCACACGAAACTGTTACTGTAGTAAAACATACACAGCAAGAAGGCGGCCCTGTGAAAGTTAGCGAAGTAAATTACACAATTTATAATGTAAGAGGACAAGAAGTTCAATCTCCTAAACCTGTAGGCTCTAACTTGGATATAATGATATGACAGATGAACAAATAGGTTTAACATTTATGGTCCTACTTTTTGTAGGCATAGGTATATGGATTCGAAGATATGCTAAACGTAACCCTGAGCTATATGCTCATCATAATGCTAAAACTAACATTGGTCCTAGTAAACCAAAAGAAATAATGAGCTGGGAAGGCGTGTTTTACATTATATGGAACTGGAAAAGCTATGCTGCAAAAACTTTATGGTTAGTTGGTTTGCCTGTTGTTTGGTATCAAGCAGGTTTTGCGAATGCAATTTTGTGGTTTTTTATTGGAGGTATACTAATACTAATGGGCAAATTTTGGGAGTTAATTAGACGATGAAAAAATTACAACATTGGAAAAATGTATGCAAACTACATTGGAAAGAAATAATTACACTGTCTATTGCATTGCACTGGATGGTTGACTTATTAATTATAGCACCTATTGTTTTTGCACTAGGATACTTTTTTGGTGTACATGTAGGACATAGCAACTAATGACAGATATGTTTGAGGTAGAGGACGAAGCAATACGCAATCTAGTAATTCTTGCTAAAGAAGGCGAGACAATGGATCCTATAGATTGGGGCGATCTTTCAATAACAGAGGAACAGGCCTATATAATGATGGCCGCTCATGTGTTAGAAATGGAAAGAAATCACTTGACAGATGGAGCAATTATTGTTAAACTATTAGTTGAGAACTTTGTACTTAACCTAAAATTAATGGGGAAGAAATGAAAAAGACTATATATGATAATACAGCGTTGTTGACTAACACTCACAGTGAAAAGAGTGTAGAGTGTGAAGCTGACAACGTAAAAGAAAACCAATCGTTTGATGCGTATATTGCAACAAACAAAATCAACATGCGATGGAATGGCAAAGTGTATGTAGGTAATGCACATGGTATGGAATTTACCTCGCCAGGCCCAGCAATCAAAGGGAGTTATTAATGAAACAGAAAGTTGAAATTATGGAAGGACCGTTTAGTGTGGCACTTGCTGAAGATACTGAAGGCGTACTGTATCGTGAGATTAAAACAGTCCGTGTTAAAGATGGTATGCTAACTGAATACATCACAAGACGTGAGTATCAAAAGTCAAGTGATGATTATAACGATACGAGTATGGTTCGTCCGTTAATAAAAGTGGAGGTTGAATAATGCCGTTAATTCCTATGGTTGTTGAGCAAGAAAGCCGCGGAGAACGTTCGTGGGATATCTACTCAAGATTAATGAAAGATCGAATTATTATGCTCAACGGACCAGTTGAAGATAATATGGCAAATGTTATTGTAGCGCAGATGTTGTATTTGGAAAGTGAAAATCCAGATAAGACTATTAATCTGTATATTAACTCTCCAGGCGGTGCCGTAACAGCAGGACTTGCTATCTATGACACAATGCAATTTATTAAATGTGATGTAAAGACCATTGTAATGGGTCAGGCATGTTCTATGGGAAGTTTCTTAGCACAAGCAGGTACAAAAGGAAAACGTATTGTACTGCCTGAGTCACGTACAATGATTCATAGAGTAAGTTCTGGAACACCTGGCACTAGCGGTAGTGTTCATATTCAAGAACTACAAATTGAAGATATCAACCGGCACTACGAAGAGTCGCAAAAGATAAACAAACGTTTGACAGAACTTTATGTTAAACATAATTCAGCAGGTAAGACATACGAAGAACTATTTGAAACAATGAAGTTTGATACGTTCTTAACAGCAGAAGAAGCTGTAGACAATGGACTTGCTGATAAAGTTGTGGAGAGTAGATAGTGAATCAGGATACAATTAATATTGCTTTAAATCAACTGTTTAGTCCGTTTACAATAGGATTAATATTAATTTTTTTAACTCCAATTGTATTTGGTGCAATTACTAGTTATTACTCTTGGAAGTTGGTTAACGACTGGGAAAAGGAAAGGAATTATCATGAAAGTGGCAAATAAAGATCCAGGCAAAAGACATTTTTATATCAGCCTTGTAAAAAGTGGGGTAAGGATTGTAGCAGGAATAGCTCTTTTTATGGGTGGCTATGCCGCCGCTGGTGTGTTATTCATTGGTGCAGAACTGTTGGGCATTGCGGAGGAACTATGAGTGCAGCGGCAATGCGAGTAGACGAATTAAAACAATTCGTTGCAGACAAAAAAGGTATCCCTACAGAGGAAGAACTAAATAAAACACTAAAAGAAACAACACTCGTTGTAACATTTAACAAACTTGATGGTGCCGAAAGGGTAATGACTTGCACTAAGTCATTTGATGTCATTCCAGAGGCTAATCACCCAAAGTCTGACAAGCCAAGCAAAGAAGGTAATGTTACAGTATGGGACGTAAATGCAAACGGGTGGAGAAGTTTTAAATATGATCGTGTAACTAAAGTAGAAAAAATGGTTGACATTAGCCAAGATTGATAGTACTTTAGTTACATGTTAGGCGAGTAGTGTTAACGGTCAGCACATGAGTCTCCAAAACTTAAGGTCGCGGTTCGAATCCGTGCTCGTCTGCCAAATTTTAGGCCCGTTCGTCTAGTGGTTAGGACACATGGTTTTCATCCATGCAACAGGAGTTCGATTCTCCTACGGGCTACCAGGTTACACTCAGCAGGTTGTATAACAACTTGCACTAGACTGATAAACTAGGAGTGTATTCGGAGAGTTGGCTGAGTGGTTGAAAGCGGCACCCTGCTAAGGTGTTATACGGGTAACTGTATCGAGGGTTCGAATCCCTCACTCTCCGCCAGATGCGGGTGTAGTATAATGGTATTATCACAGCCTTCCAAGCTGAGGACAGGGGTTCGATTCCCCTCACCCGCTCCATTAAATAGAAAGGAAACTAAACTAAACTATAAGGAATAGATTATGAAAAAATTAGCACTAGCACTTGTTTTATTAGCAAGCACAGCAAACGCAACAGCAGATGATAGGTTTGAATCTATCGAAAGAGTTTGGCCTACCTGTGCCGCATGTCACGGAGTTCAAGGTCAAGGAGTAGGTGGAATGCCAGCACTCGCAGGGAGAGATGCAGACTACGTTATTTCAGCATTACTTCAATATAAAAACAAAGAAGTACGTGGGCCATTAAGTTCATTAATGTGGCAACAGGCTGCTATGTTGACTGAAGGCCAAATTGGCACTATTGGAGTTTATGTTCAAGAAACTCTTGACACATCTACTAATTGATAGTATAATATTTTTTTTAATACAATCGGAGAAGTTATGTTAGATATACAGGGTATTACCCAAGATAGGATAGATAGGCTGAGCAAGGATATTGACAATCCTTACTCTGTAAATGGGTTCAGTGGAACTTGGAGTATTACAGACCATCGCAGAATTCCTGAAGTACTTATAGGATTTCTACAACACTATTTCGGACAATACAAGGTTAGACGTGTGCCGTTAGATAAAATTAACGAAGTCTTAAATGACATTTGGGAAGGACCAGGTAGTCTTGCCAAGGTTCTTAATGCAGAGCTGGAAATGAAACTTGCAGGTAAAGATGTTAAGTTTACAGCGGCTGACATTGCGGCAACAAAAAACTACGAAGAAGATGATTCTTTACCTGTTGCAGATACAATAAAAGAAGAATAAATAGATGTGCGCTAGTGTAGCTCAGTTGGTAGAGCAGGGGTTTTGTAAACCTCAGGTCGTAAGTTCGAATCTTATCACTAGCTCCAGGTTTTGTGGGGCCGTAGCTCAGTTGGGAGAGCGACTGGTTTGCATCCAGTAGGTCGCAGGTTCGACCCCTGTCGGCTCCACCATTTTTGAAAGGAAGAAGATGATTAGATTTATTTTAAGTATGATGTTCGGTACTAATAAAGCATCAGGTGATCTAAGTCAGCACAGAGTTCATACAACTAAGTATGAAGATTTGTGCATGTAACCATGGCAGTAGAAGGATGGTTCCAAACACCCACTTATTATGATTTCCTCCATGGAGAAGATCTTACAAAAGTGCAAGCAGAGATTACTGATACGCTCCCTGCTATTGAGTTTTCAAAACACAAGGGTTGGGGTGAAACAAATCACAGTCTAAGCGACCCAACGTTTAGAACTAGCTATTTAGACAAATACAAACTTCGATATACTAAGAAACTGTTTATACATCATGTCAAACAATATCTTGGTGCTTTCAAACACGATGAGTACACAGTTAAGATTGAAAACTCCTGGCTGACTAACACTCAAAAAGGTGAGCACACTACTGTACATAATCACGGTGGTTTTGATATTAGTGGTGTGTATTACTATCAAACAAATAAACAAGACGGTTCTTTATATTTGATGAATCCGCACACAAGTTTAGTAAGCTCACATTATTTTGCACCTGATGAATGTATATACTATCACCCAGAAGTGGGTAAACTTATACTATTTCCTAGTTGGATATATCACGGTGTAAGACCAAATGACACAAATGACACCAGAATAAGCCTGTCATTTAATGCTAAAATTTCTTTTAAAAACGGTTGACAACACCCTGTTTCTTTGCTATAATATATACATAAATTAGGCAAACAAATAGAGGCACAAATGACATTAGTAGATAAAGCAAAATTATTCGCTACTGCGGCGCATGGTGCTATCGGCCAGATCCGCAAATATACTGGCGAACCATACGTCACCCACCCAATCCGTGTTATGAATCTTGTAAGCACTGTCATTAAGGACGAAAAAGTCTTAGCGGCTGCATTGTTACACGATGTCATTGAAGATACAGCAATCACCAAAGAAGACATTGCTTTGGAGTTTGGTGTTGATGTTGCTGATATGGTTGTTGCGTTAAGTGATCCGCCAAAAGTAGAAGGCGGTCCTAACCGTAAAGCACGAAAAGCAATGGACCGTGATAGGTTAGGCAAAGCAAGCGCAAGTGTGCAGACTGTAAAGGTAGCAGACATGATTGACAACACTGAAAGTATTGTTGCTCATGACTCTAAGTTTGCAAAAGTATACTTAGAAGAAAAGCGTTTGTTGTTAGAAGTTTTAACTAAAGCAGATGCTTCGCTTGTATCAATTGCTAAGAATCAGGTGACACGATGAGTAGGCCTCGAGAAAACTACTTGAAGCCTACTTATTTTAATCCAAAAAATCATTGGATGGTAGGTGTTGTTTGGCCAGTTAAAGGTAGTAAAGATAATGAGTATAGTGTAGAACTTACAGACAAAGGTTTTACATGCGACTGTACAGGATTTACTTTTAGAGGTAAATGTAAACACAGTACAGGTGTTAACAAAAAAGTAGAGAGGGCTATGTGTTATGATATTTGAAGATTTAAAATTTATGGAAACTGAAGTTCCTAAAGGTGTACAGGCCATTATAGATTTTGGTAAGTATGAACTTAGCATCGTACAAAACGAAGTGTCATATGGCAACAAGCAAGGGTTGTATGAGATTGCTGTATTTGAAGGCGGCGAGCAGGTAGAACTACCTGGTATTACTGTAAAAGGTGATACTGTAAAAGGGTTCTTGACAGATTATGAAGTTGGTGCTATTATAAAGAAAATGTACTTAATAACAGGCACAGAAGGCATACAGATATGAGGACACAACCACAAGACATAATTGCTAAACTTGAACAACACAATAGCCGTTTAGATAAAGAGGCTATTCTTCACGATGCTATGCAAGAAGGACTAGACGAGTTCTTCGAAGGTGTTGCTATGTGTCTTGATGCTATGGTTACGTTTGGTGTGAAGCAAGTACCTGAGCGTTCAGATGTACTTACTGGGCAAGGTCTTGCATGGTCAGTGTTTAAAGAGCTTGCTGATAAACTTGCTAATCGTGAGTTGACAGGTCATGATGCACGTGATGCAATTGAACTTGCAATGGGCGTTGCTACAACAGAACAATGGAATGGGTTTTATCGTAGAATCCTAATCAAAGATTTGCGTTGTGGTGTAAGTGAAAAAACAGTTAATAAAGTTGCTAAAAAGTTTGATGGCAAGTATAGCATACCTGTATTTACTTGTTCACTTGCACACGATAGCGCCAACCACGAAAAGAAGATGGTAGGCAAAAAGCAAATAGAAATTAAACTAGATGGCGTAAGAGTTATTACTATTATTCAAGGTAACAAAGTAGAAATGTTTTCACGTAATGGTAAACAGTTTCACAACTTTGGACATATCATTGAAGAAATAGAAACAGTAATTAAAGAACACCCTGTACCTTATCCTCTAGTATTAGATGGAGAGGTAATGAGTGCTAACTTCCAAGACCTTATGAAACAAGTGCATCGTAAAGATGGTAATCAAACTACTGATGCGGTATTGCATTTGTTTGACACTATTCCTTTAGGTTGTTTCAAAGCAGGTAGTTGGGATAAACCACAGAGCTTTAGAAGCCTTATTACTAAGCATTGGGTAGAAGATCATACAAGCGTTTTAAAGCACGTACAAGCGTTGGATTGGGAAGATGTAGACTTAGACACTCCTGAAGGCCAAGAACGCTTTGTAGCGTTAAATAAAGCGGCTGTAGACGGTGGTTACGAAGGAGTTATGATAAAGGACGTTGATGCTCCTTATGAATGTAAACGTACTCACGCTTGGCTTAAAGCAAAGCCATTTATTGAGGTAACATTAGAGGTTAAAGATGTTGAAGAAGGAACAGGTCGAAATGAAGGTCGACTTGGTGCATTTGTTTGTGAGGGAGTTGATGACGGGAAGAAAATTAATGTTAATGTGGGTAGTGGCTTTAGTGATGCTAATCGTGATGACTTTTGGAATAGTCGCACTAGTATCAAAGGTCAACTTGTAGAAGTAAGAGCTGACGCTATTACACAAAATCAAGACGGAACATATAGTTTACGCTTTCCAAGATTTAAAACATTCCGTGGCTTTGAACGCGGTGAAAAGATCTAATGGGTAGTATTGAATTATTACTTGTTAGTTTATTTTTTGTAACTTGGATGTCTTATGGCATCTACGTAATAAAAGAGTTCATACGAGCTCGACTCAAATAGGAGAAATGATATGATTAAACCAAAAATACAAAAACCAAGTTTGTTTAGAAGATTCACATTGAATACTGTATTTTACTTTAGACGTGTGATGGATCTAAAATATAATCCGCTAGGTAAAATTCCAGACCCTAGTTTACAAACATACTTTATGTTAATTTTATTCACCATTTGGAGTGTATGGTTTGGGTTTATAGCCGCAAACTACTTAGGGTGGTTTGGATATAACACAGTAGCAAGTATTTTTATTCACATGCTAATTCTTGTGCCATTAGCAATGACCAATGCAATCTTTATTGATGCAGAACGTGACGGTCACAACTGGTTAAAGGAATGGAAAGAAGAACAAAGCAGATACCGACTTGTAATGAATAGGTTTAAAAAGAAGAACCTAACAATCTGGGATCCCAACAAAGAGGCATAAAATGAAACATATTCTGTATTTTGTAAAATGGAACTTTACTGGCATGCGATCTTTTACAAAAAGATACTTTGCCTACTTTGGGTTAGGAATTGTATTAGCACTTTTGTTCGGAGGAGATTACTTCTTTGTTGCGCCTGTGCTGATGTTTGTAGACCTTACACAGGACATCCTACGTGATCGTTACGCCGACTTTAAAAAAGAACAGCAGGACATACTTAACTCCTTAAAGGAAAAATGAGTTGCATCAACGCATCAAAAAAATGTTGTTACAAACAGCATTGCAAAATCCCGGAGTTGATGGCCGGATAAAAATGGCCGCTGGCATTGTCTATAAGAAGACTTTGATAGCAAGCGGCGTCAATAGTTATAAGACCCACCCTGTAATGTGTTGCGCCAACGGTTACAGGGCTGGGCAACATTTCCTACATGCTGAAATAGATGCTATTAACAAGGCACTCAAACTCATTTCTAAGCAACAACTTGCAAAATGTGATATGTACGTAGTAAGACTCAAAAGAACTGAACCGGGTGGTTCAGTATACATTGAAGGACTTGCTAAACCTTGTCCAGGATGTATGCAGGTACTAGAGTCTTATAACATAAACAAAGTATATTGGACTGAAGATGAAGACATTTGTATTGCATGAATTTAATATGGGCGATGTAGAAGACCCTCACATTTATGTTTCTGCACCTATATATGAATGGCAACAAACCAAAGCAGGTAAATGGGCAATGGATAACGGAAAAAATATAAAATATCATATTAGCCCAGACGATTTTTCATACGGTCATAAAGTACAAATAACAGGTGAGTTTAAAGACAAACACGAAACTTTCCTTAGACTAGTAGATTAAAAAGAAGTTGACTTTCGAAAGAAAAGCATATATACTCTTTGTAACAGCATATTTTTTTGGAGAAGAATAAATGGCATTGCCAAAAACAAAACGTAAAAAGCCTAGAGCCGCGCCACGCTTGCAACGTGGTGCAAAATTAAAAGAACCAGATTGGGAAGGGCTTGAAAAAATGACAGGTGAAGAAATTCATCGTCATCGCCGAAATACACATGCTTGGTATTACGAAAATTTTAAACCTGCAGATCTGTATTCATACGTTCCAAAATGGATGGCTGACAATGATTATTCTAAAGAAGAAATAAAAGCCGTAAAGGCCGCTCCAGGAAGAGCTCTAAGTATTACAGCAAGTATTGTTGCACGTATGGATATGATGGGAGCTCCAAGGTTTAGTCAAGCAGAAGCAGATCATTGGAATTCTTTGGCTGGAACAACAGGTGAACTTAAAAGCTCAATAGTATTTTTAGAAAAACGTGTGAAAGAAGCTATTGAAGAAGGAAGAACACTACTAGTTGAAAAGGCTGAAGAAGAAAAACAAGAAGAAATCAAATCTGCAAAGCCTGTCCTTACTATTCAAGACCGCATCCTGATGCAGGCTCATGCCGCTTGTGAGGAAATTGATTATTGGTTAGACGAATATGTTGAAGGATCTAAGGACTGGAAATTAGATAGTTTTGATGTAAAGGCACATTTTATTAAAAACAAAGTTACACAAGCACATGCAAGGAAAATTAAAGATATATACGAGCCTGAACTAAACGAAATAGTTGAATGGCACAACATGCCTACTCCGGCTAAACTTAAAAAGATGGACGAGCATGAAGCAGACATGTGGGAACAACTTAAAGAAGGTTATTCACATAGAGACAAAAAATATATGGCTACATGGCTCAAGGCTCTTGAAAAAATAATGCAAGCATGCGATATGATAATTGAGAGTGCTAAAGCAACACGTAGGCCTCGCAAAGCTAAAGTATATAGTGCTGAAAAACTTGTACAGAAAATGAAATTTAAGAAGCAAGACGACAAGTACAGTCTAGTAAGTATTAATCCTGCAGACATTATATTTGCAAACGAACTTTGGGTGTTTAATACCAAAACACGTAAGTTAGGCAAGTATGTTGCTAAAGATCCAGATCCCCAAAAGATGCAACGACCCGGCAGTGGACTACAAGTAAAAGGCACTACAATTATAGGATTTCTTGAAGAAGAAAGCATACAGAAAACACTACGTAAGCCGGAAGAGCAATTAAAAGAATTTAAATCAGCTGGCAAAGTTGCTCTACGTAAGTACATGGACGAAATAAAAACAACGGATACAAAACTGAATGGACGTATAAATGCGGAAACTATACTGTTGAAGGTTTCTTGATAAATACTTACATGAAGCAATTAGATCCTAATAAAGTCCGTATAGCTGTTGAAGGACTTCCAATACTAGCAGAAGTTGTTGATGCTTTATCAAGCATTGATAACACGCCTGATCTGTCAAAACTAGCACTTAACAGTCTAAGTGGAGACTTAATACAAGGTGGAACTATCACAAAGTTTGCAAGCACAGGCATTAAAGATGAGTCTAGTAGACTTGTTGTGTTTGTTAACAATGACGGTATTGTTACAGATACTATTGATGTTGAAACACTAGTAGGTGAAACAAACGTAACAGGGGATCTAAAAGTAGACGGCGAAATATACGCTAAAAAACTACATGTCGATGAAGTTACAGCAGATGTTAGGAATGAGCGTTCAGGACCATTAGAATTTAATGATTCTGACGGCAACATTTACAACAAAGGACTACTTTGGCTTCAAAAGGACAAGCCTACTAAACAACTTGTGTACAGACCTAATCCAGATAGACTTTGGAGTAGCGATTCTATTGACTTACATGCAGATGCAGCTTACTTTGTAAACGGCAACTATGTGTTAAACAAGGACTCATTAGGTCCTGATATCAAGACAAGTAGTTTAAAACAAGTTGGCACATTAAATGACCTTAAAGTGAAAGGCAATGTGTCATTAAGTCAGCATCTGTTTTGGAACGCAGATGCAGATAGATTAGGCCTTGGCACAGAAGCACCAAACGGTGCGATAGGTGTTATGGGCTTTGACTCAGAGTTCGTTATAGATGTAGATCAACCACAGATCAGAGTTGGAACATATACAACACATGACTTAGAAATCATTACAGATGATACTCCCCGTATCATAGTTTCTGCTAATGGTAAAATACATTTAGGTGCAAAAGGTCAAGACAGTGCGCGAGTGACTGTACATGGCAAACTAGGCGTAGGTGTAAACACCGTAGCAGATGACATCGATCTTGCTGTTGCAGGTCCTATAAGATTTGAAAATAAAAAGTTTCAGGTAGGTAGTGGCACACCGTCTACTGGACAATTTAGAAAAGGCGATATAGTTTGGAACGACGATCCAAAGCCAACAAGTTATATAGGATGGGTATGTGTACGCGAAGGTACACCGGGCGAATGGAAACCATTTGGCCAGATCAGCTCATAAAAACTTCACTTTATATAAAAAACCCATCAAATAAATATTAATGCTGTAGTGTGTACTCATTCTACAGAAAGGGAGATTAATATGAAACAAGTAGATAAAACATTAAAACAGGCTTCGTACTGGGTTTATGCCGCATGGACAGCACCATTTGTGGCTTTGACCATTCTATTAGGCGAAATAATATTAGGCATGGATACTATCGCAGGAGCAACAGCCGTAACTGTTGTAGTGACATTTGTAGCAACAAGTGTTTTTTGGTGGTGGTGGGCAATCACCAAAATTGTTTACATGATCAAAGTTACTCAAAAGGTTGAAGATAACTTTGAACGTCTAAAAGAAGAACTAGGCAAAATAAGAAAAGACCTAACTAAATAATTGCATGTATGTATTTGGGAATGGAGAAAGCCGATCAGGCTTCGACATCACACGTTGCTTTGGGCCTAAAGTGGGGTGCAACGCAATCATGCGTGATTTTAAAATGGACCATCTTGTCTGCGTAGACAAACGAATGGTAGAGGAATCAATAGAAAGAGGTGTCAATCAAGACACTGTTGTTTATACAAGATACGACTGGTTTCCTCGTTACAAAAAACATAAAAATATTAGACAACTACCTAAATTGCCCTACAAAGGAAACGAACGCTGGGACGAACCATTTCAGTGGGGAAGTGGTCCATACGCTGTTCTTGTCGCCGCACAAAAGGCAAAAAATGCCACAGTTCATTTGATCGGCTTTGATATGTACAGCAACACTCCTACAGTTAATAACCTCTATAAAGACTCAAGAAACTATGATAGATCAGATAAACGTGCCGTTGATCCTCGTTATTGGATACATCAAATAGGTAAGGTTTTTGAATGTCATTCAAAAACAAACTTTGTGATATATGACTTGCATGAAAAAATGCAAAAAACCTGGAATTATCCAAATGTTTCACTTGACAAACTAAGTAACATATAATATAATAGTAGAACAATGAGGACTTATACGTCGACCCTCTTAAAATACTCCGCCGTTTTATAGGAGAAAAATATGGCTTATTATAGTACAAAAACATACGGACACAACATCGGACTATCAGCGGTGTTCCGTCAACCTAAAGCAATGCATTCACACTGTCACCTACTACATGGTTATAGTTTGGCATTTAAATTTGTATTTGGGTGTAGTGACTTAGATGAAAAGAATTGGGCTGTTGACTTTGGTGGCTTAAAACCCTTGAAGGCTTGGCTTGAAGATTCATTTGATCACAAGACAGCAGTTGATATTGCTGATCCAGAACTTGAAACACTACAAGCTCTAGAAGAAAAAGGTCTAGCAGAAATTAGAACTTTTGACGGTGTTGGTGCAGAAAAATTTGCATATCATGCTTGGAAGTTTGCAGACAATCTTGTGCGAGAAATGAGTGATGGACGTTGCTGGTGCGAAAGTGCAGAGTGTAGCGAACACGGTGCAAATTCAGCAATCTATACTCCATACACAACTCAAAAGATGTCGTTTGCCGATGGCAAAGATTGATAAAAGTCAATACACTAAAGAAGAGTGGTTAAAGATAAAGACAGAGCGTAGAGAAGCAAAAGCTCAAAAACATCTTTCCACAATTCCACAAGACTATTATATTTTGTGCCTGAAACATGGCACAAAATATTCTTGTGATTATGTCAACAAGTTGTATAATATGTGCAAGCGTAATTGTACACTAGACTTTAAGTTTGCATGCCTTACAGACGATCCTATGGGTCTAGATCCAAATATTAAAATTCTTACTTTGCCTAGTGGACTTGCTGGATGGTGGTGTAAACCTTATATGTTTACAAAAGAACTTCCTATACAAGGAACTATACTATATTTAGATTTAGATGTTGTAATTAGTGGTAACATAGATAAATTGCTTACTTGGCAACCAAATCATTGGTGTATTGTAAAAGACTACACACGAGCAATGCGTCCTAATTATCAAAAGTACAACAGTAGTGTAATAAAATTTAAAACAGGTGAACTAGATTTTGTTTGGGAAAAATATAAAAAAGACCCTAAGAGCATTCAAAAAATATTCTTTGGCGACCAAGATTATTTGTATGATGTAACACACAAAACAAAAGGTGCAATGTTGTATCCAGACAGTTGGACACAAAGTTGGAAATGGGAAGTACGTAAAAGCAAAGACTTTGCTCCTGGAGGAGTTAGAGGTAGTAGAGTATTCAAAGAAATAGAAAATGTGGTTCCTAGAGTTGAGTGTTGTGTGTGCGTTTTCCACGGAGATCCTAATCCAGAAAATTGCCAAGACCCATGGGTAGTAGAAAATTGGAAGTAAAAAAGCATTATATATTTGACGTTGATGGTACACTGACACCAAGTCGAGGAAAGATGGACACAGAGTTTTCAAAGTTCTTCTTTGACTTTTGTACACTTAATTATGTTTATCTTGTTACAGGTAGTGACAAACCTAAAACAGTTGAACAGATAGGTAACGTAATTTATGGTATGGCTAAACGTGTATACAACTGTTGTGGTTGCGATGTTTATGAAGGTAGTAGGCAAATTAGAGTTGATGATTGGCAAATACCATTACATGTTAAAGTGTGGTTAGAAGATAAACTAGAAGAAAGTTCTTTTCCATTACGCACTGGTCTACACATTGAAGAACGTCCTGGCATGGTTAACTTTAGTATTGTAGGACGTAATGCTACATTAGGCGAACGAAAACTGTATGTAAAATACGATAAAGAACATAACGAACGAAATGTAATTGCAGAATTATTCAATAACCAATTTGACCATTTAATTGCTAGACCAGGAGGAGAAACAGGTATTGACATTTCACCCAAAGGTAAAGATAAAAGTCAAATTTTAGTTGACTTTGATCCTAGAGATGAAATACATTTCTTTGGAGATAGAATGGACCCTGCAGGAAATGACTATCCTCTCAAAAAAGAAATCATTGACAAGG
>MDTB01242018.1_pt1 | contig 15297 bp, 18 predicted proteins | sample 811161 | NCBI WGS metagenome assembly MDTB01 (sample SAMN05326650, study PRJNA326480) | marine metagenome | isolation source: seawater | place: Mediterranean Sea | collected 2009 | reverse complement strand
TGGTTTCAAAATATGCCTTTTAGAAGAATCAAAGCTGGTGTCCTCAAACTAGGAGGAATGAAAATTAAATATGCTCGATTTTATGAAGTTCTACCAGGTATGAAAGAAGTAAAATTTAACAAAGACATGGAAAAAGTGAGAAAATTAGCCAGGCAATTATAATAATTTACTTTTTAAATTATAAGGTTATAAAAAAATATGCTTAATAAATTTAGAAACTTTTTAATTGAGTCTGCTAATATCATGTTTGATGACTCAAAAAATGACATAAGGAGTCTTCCAAAAACAGTAAGATTACAGATTTTAATTGTGCTTTCGTTTGTCTGGTCTACGGTTTTTAGTTTATATGTTTTTAGTTTAACTTCTTTTATTTGGGGGTGGGCTGGAGTAGTTATGGCCCATGTAGGATTAATCTTTGCAGTATATATTACTTTTAAATTTTTTCATAAAGCTAAAAAAGAAAGTCAAAGTGTTTTTAAAACGGGAGATTACAATCCTGCCAAAATTTTTGTTGTATTTTTTATGATATTTTTCATATTTATTTTTTCTAAAGGTATAGAAGTTTTAACCAAAACAAACTCCTATTCAATCAAATATGACGGGCCTGTAAAATCAACTTTGCAAAGAATTAAAGACTTTGTAAACTAATTTAATCTCCTGTAATCTTTTATTATGAAATTTTTACGTGTAGGTGAAAAAGGTAAAGAATTCGTTGCCGCTCTAGATAAAAATAAAAAATTAAGAGATCTATCCTCAAAAATTAAAGATCTTAATCCAGAAACTTTAAATTTTAAAATATTAGAAGAAATTAAAGAAACTAACTTAGAGGATTTAAAAGAAGTTAATTCTAATATAAGAATTGGAAGTTGTATAACTAAACCCTTAGATTTTTTGGCTATCGGTTTAAATTATAAAGCCCATGCAGATGCTACTAAATCTAAGCTTCCAACTGAACCTATTCTTTTTAATAAAAGCTCAGGATGTATTCAGGGACCTAATGATCCAATACTTAAACCAAAAGAAGCTAACAAAATGGATTATGAGGTTGAAGTAGCAATGGTCATTGGTAAAAAAGGGAAATATATACCTGCAAATAAAGCTCAAGAATATATTTTTGGTTACTGTGTCGTTAATGATATTTCAGAAAGATCCTGGCAAAAAGAACGTGGCGGTCAATGGATTAAAGGGAAATCAATAGCTGGTCCCTGTGGTCCTTACCTTGTGACCAAAGATGAAATTGAAAATATTAATAATATAAATCTTTCACTCGAAGTAAATAATGAAAAAAGACAATCTGGAAATACAAAACGAATGATTTTTAATTTTGACTTTTTAATATCTCACATCAGTAAATTTATGACGTTATATCCAGGTACAATCATTACTACTGGAACACCAGCGGGAACCGCTATGGAGATGACTCACCCAAAATTCCTTCAAGCTGGGGACAAGCTATCTCTTAAAGTTGATTATCTTGGTGAACAAAATCATCAAATAGTTGATGAAGATTAATTTCTAAACTTTTTCTTTCCTGAAAATCTTTTGTATTTATTTTTAAAACCTTTGTTAAAAGGTTTGTTATTTCTGCCGAACTTTTTTTTAAAACTATAAGATTTATTCTCTTTTTCTCTTTGATTTTTATCTCTTCTATCTCTATCATATCTTTTTTTAGACCTAGACCTCTTTTGATCATCTCTCTTTGGATTGAAAGCATAAAGTCGGGAGTCTTTGTTTTTCTCATTTTTATCCTTCGAGCTTCTAAAATCTATTCTTCTATTGTTAAATCTATTTTTTCCTCTTCCACCTCTTCTATCAAAGGATTTTCTTCTTCTTTTTTTATTTTTGAAATCTCCTGGCTTAGCATTTGGATCTATTTGCCTTTCAATAAAATTCCAGTCTGACTTGACATTATCTGAAACTATAGTAATAGCAGTTCCTTTATCATTGTTTCTAGACGTTCTGCCTACTCTATGTCTAAAAACTTCGGCATTATTAGGTAAATCAAAATTAATTACAGTGTCTACATGGGGAACATCGATTCCTCTTGCTAATACATCTGTCCCTATCAAAATTGAAAATTCTTTATTTCTAAATTTCTTTATAATTCTATCTCTTTTGTTTTGTCTAACGTTTGAAGAGATATGTTCACAAGAAAAACCATCATAGGATAATCTTTTAGCTAATTTATCACAAGATCTTCTAGTCTTAGCAAAAACTATTACTCCACCTTTTCTCTCATAAAGTTCTGTTGTTAACTGACTATATTTGTTTCCATCTTTACAAAATCTAACTTCTAACTTGATATTTTTTGCTGGTGCTAAAGAGGGGTCTACAGAAATCTTTGTAGGATTATTTAAAATTCTTTCTGCCAAAGAAACTACAGAATGAGGTAAGGTAGCACTAAAAAGAAGTTTTTGAACTTTATTATTTTTTGGAATTAAATCAATCAGCCTGTTTATTTGAGGCAAAAAACCAAAATTAATAAGTTCATCACCTTCATCAAGAACAACTGTAGTAACATCTTTTAAGCTTAATTTTCTTCTTTGGGTTAAATCCCAAGCTCTGCCAGGTGTTAAAAAAATAATACGTGGATTTCTACCTAGTTGTCTGATTTGTTTTTGAATTGATGAGCCTCCTGTTAATAATGCAGATCTTATGGGCGTTCCAACAATCAATTTATTGAATACTGAAGCAATTTGGCCAGCTAATTCTCTTGTAGGACTCATAATCATAGCTTTATCTCTAGAAGTATTTAATAATTTCTGAATTATTCCTAAACTAAACGCTATTGTTTTACCTGAAGCCGTTGGACTCAAAGCTAAAATGTCATTATTTTTTAAAGCTACAGGAATACAAAGCTTTTGAATTTCTCTTGGTTTTTCAAAACCTTCGCGTTTAAGGTTGATCAATATTGTTTTATGTAGATTGAGTTCTGAGAAACTTTTCATTTAGATTGTTTGAATTTATAATAAAATAAGATGTATATGGCATATACCCTTGGTTGAACCTTAGCAAGAGTTTGTTATGATTAAGGGTGAAAAAAAGGAAGAAAAGGAAGAGCTTTAGACTTAAAATGAAAAGAAGAAGGCAAAAAAGAAATACGAAAGGTATTTTAAAAATAATTAAGATAGGAAATAAAAATGTCTAAAAGGTATTCAGGAAAAAGTTTCAAGGACTCGAGTGTGATGAAAAAAGCTAGATTAACTCTAAAACAAAGAAGAAAGCTAAAAAAAGAAAAGAAAAGAAAATAATGTGTGGTCGATATAAAATTACAAAACCAGTAACAAAAACTGTAGATCTAGTTAAAACTAATATTAAAGTTGAAGATTCAGATAATTATAATGCACATCCCACACAACAACTTCCTATTATAAAGTCATACACTAACGGAAAAGCCTTAGAACTAAGCGAGTGGGGGCTCATACCGGGCTGGTCAAAAAAATTAGATAAATTTTCACCATTGATTAATGCAAGAAAAGAAACACTTATGGAAAAGATTACTTTTAAGAAATTAATACAAACTTCAAGGTGCGTAGTACCTGCTGATGGATATTATGAATGGAAAAGAGAAAGTAATTCTAAGGCACCTTTTTATTTTACCAAAGAAAATGATGAAATGATATTTTTTGCAGCTATATATCAAAATAATCAATTTTGTATAATTACGAGAGAGTCAACCGAAAAAATAAGTGAGATTCACCACCGTGAGCCTTTGATTATTAATAAAAGTCAAATCAATAATTATTTGAATTTAAAAAAGGATGCGATAGAAATATTAAATGCTATCAAACCTCCGACACTGAAATTTTATGAAATTGCAAAAGATGTAAATAATCCATTGAATAATGACCCTATGATAATAAAACCTATAAATTAAATGAATAATATTTCAATTACTCCCTGTAAAAATAACGTTGGTGCTTACATTAATTATATTAATTTAAAAGATTTAAACCAATATCAAGTAAATGAAATTAAGAATACTTTAAATCAATTTGGAGTTATTTTCATAAAAAAACAAAATTTAGATCCTGCTTCTTATCAAACTTTTGCTAAGTTAATTGGCCACCCAGTAGTTTATCCTAGATTGAAGGGGCTTGATGAAAAGTATCCATTCATAAATATTATTGAAAGAAAGCCCGAAGACAAAAATTTAAGTTTTGGATCAAGTTGGCTTCATCAAGACACAAGTTATTTGGCTGAAGATAGACCTAGATACACCATGCTTATGGGGATAGAAATTCCAAAAGGTCAAGGGAATACAATTTTTTCATCAGGATTTAATGCTTATCAAAAGTTACCAGACGAAATAAAAAAAAAGATTAAAGATGCTAAAGGTCTTTTTTCTTCAGCTGGCCCTATTGCTATAACAAGAATAGAAAGGGAAAAAGAAATGGGAATAAAATCCTCAGAAAGTATGGAAGCAGAACATCCGATAGTAAAAACTGTTAATGGAAAGAAAACTTTATACATATCTCCAGGTCATTTATTAAAGATTAAGAACGTAAAAGAAGATGATGCAGATTATCTAAAGAAATATTTAATTGATCACGTAAATAAAGAAGAATTCATTTTCTCTTACGAATGGTCTAAAGGAGATATTTGTCTTTGGGATAATTTAAGTATTTTACATATGGCGAGTGAGATTAAAAATTGTAGAAGGATAATGCATCGTATTACAATCAAATAATTACTTCCTTAAAATTGTCAAATGACCCATTTTTCTTTTATCTTTTATTATTTTTTTTTCGTAGTCAAAAAAGAACTCATTTTCATTAAAAGATTTTTCTCTATAATCTTCAATTTCTTTACCTAAAATATTAATCATTTCAGCATTTGAAATTTTTTTAACTTCCTCACAATTAAGTCCACATACTGCACGAATATGATTTTCAAATTGACTGATATTAAATGCGTTTACTGTGAGGTGTGCTGAATTATGAACACGAGGAGCTACCTCGTTTACTAAAAGATTATCGTTTGTATCTATAAAATATTCAACACACATTGTTCCTATATAATCTAATTTTTCAGAAATTAATTTTGCATTAACTTGCGCTTGTTTAAAAACTTTTTGACTTATATCGGCAGGTATTTTTGAATTTTTTAAAATTTGATCTTTATGGACATTTTCAATAGGTTCATAAATATATGTTTTGCCATCTAAAAACCTTGTAATGATTACTGAAATTTCTTTTTTTAATTTAACTTTTTTTTCTAAAATATAATCTGCGGTAAAACACCAATCTTCTCTTATATCATCTAAAGAATTTAAGACAAATTGACCGTGCCCGTCATAACCAAGAGTATTTGTCTTTAAAATTCCTGGCAACAATCTTTTATTTTTATTAATATCCTCTGCTGACTTTATAAAAGACCAATCTGTTGTTTTAATACCAAGGTTGTTTATAAATGTTTTTTCTAATTTTCTATTTTGAATAACTTGATTAATATCGGGTTTTGGTAAAACTTTTTTTTTCCTATCTATATCTTGTAATATATCTACTGGGATATTTTCAAACTCATAGGTAACAAGATCTACTTTACCAACAAACTCTTTAATTCTTTTTTTATCATCATATTTTGAAAATATAAATTGATCAGAATAATTTTGAGCAGGTCCACTAGCATCATCAGAAATAACAACAGTTTTTATTTTAAGTTTATTAGCAGCTTGGCATAACAAAGAACCTAATTGACCAGAGCCTATAATACCTAAAGTGATGGCAGCCATTTTACTTGGGTCTTTTTTTTACTGATTTAGTTTGTAAACGTCGCCACTTTTCAAGATTAGATTTTACCTTTTCATCTGAATTTGCAATTATAGACGCAGCAAGTATACCTGCATTAAAAGCACCATCTATTGCTAAACAGCCTATAGGCACACCTTTTGGCATTTGGACCATTGAAAGCAGACTATCAAGACCCTTTAACTTTTTAGTTTCCATGGGGACACCCAAAACTGGTAGTGTTGTTAAAGAAGCAACCATCCCAGCTAAGTGAGCAGCTCCTCCAGCGCCTGCTATTATTACCCCAAATCCATTTCTTTCTGCCGATTCTGCAAATTTAAACATACGTCTTGGTGTCCTGTGAGCACTGACGATTAAAACTTGATATTTTATTTTTAAGATTTTAAGAATTTTTTCACAATCTTTCATAGTTGGGCTGTCAGATTGAGATCCCATTATGATGGCTACTTTACTATTTTTTTTCTTGAGTTTCACAAAGCAATTTAACAATTTTATATATAAAAACAATAGAGTTATCATTTCTTTTTTTTGACTAATTTATGCCAATCAAAGCACAGATTTTTTTGTCATATTCTAATGATGAAAATATTATCTATTATGTCTTTACTGCTTTTGGTTGCTAACTGTGCAGGAAGTAATATAGCCAAAGTTAAATTTGGACCACGTTGCACTCAATCAGATATAAGCCAATTACAGGAGAAGTCTTATGTATGGTTTGTTAGTAAAGAAGCTTTAAAAGACTTCGACAAAAGAATAAATAAATTAAATTGTTTAGATAGCTAAATTAATTTTTAATTTTTTTTAATTATGATAATAAGGGGTTTATGGATTTACCTTTGCCCCTTATTATTGCTTGCATTGTAATCGTATTAGCACTAATAATCTTTCCTTTAATAATTTCCTATAAGGCTGAAAATCTAGAAAACAAAAAAGGTGATAAATTAAAAGATTTAAGCGAATGGGAGAAAATTAAAGAATATGGAAATAGAATTAATAATAAGACACGAAAAAAGTAATTAGAGTATAAATGTTTAAATTTATTATTTTTTTCTCTATTTATATTTTTTTATATACAAATTTATACGCAATGGAAAAAAAACCTTATCATCACCTTCCAGATGGAACTTTTAGGAATCCCGAGGGTTCCCCGAAACGTGATCCTAATATTAAGTGGTCCTATAAAATTTTCAATGCTGAAAGAAAGAAGATAAAAATTGAATATCCAGAAAGTCATATTGTTCCGAGAGAACAAGTTCTTAAGGACCTTCAAGAAAATAAAAATAATGATTACATTGCTTGGATTGGCCACGCTACGTTTCTTATTAAATTAGGAGATACTACCATCATTACGGATCCTTTATTTTCTAAAAATACTGGGCCATTAATATTTGGCCCAAAAAGATATGTAGACCCTGCTATTAAATTATCAGAAGTTCCAAAAACAGATTTAATGTTAATTTCACATTCACATTACGACCACCTTGATGCAAGTGCCATCAGAAACTTTCCCCACAAAGATACAAAAGTTGTATTGCCATTAAAATTATCTAAATATTTTAAAAGATATAAAGATGTTAATGAACTTGATTGGTATGATAAAATTCAAGTTAATAAAGATATTAAAATAACATTGCTACCAGCAGTACATTGGTCGAAACGAAGTTTAACAGATACTAATAAAACTTTATGGGGTAATTTTTTAATTGAATATAGAGGTAAAAAAATTTTATTTGCTTGCGATACGGGTGTTGGTAATATCTACAAAGAACTAGGTAATAAATTTGGACCTATAGATTTAACTTTTATAAATATTGGAGCCTATAATTTTTTTCCAATTATGCCTATTAAAGACAAATCTGTTTATCATACAAATCCTGAAGAAGCTTTAGATATTGCAAGAGATTTAAAAAGTAAAAAAGTAATTGGAATGCATTGGGGAACAGTTGTTTTATCTCTTGAACCAATAATGGAGCCTATGAAAAGATTTAAAGAAAATGCTGAAAATTTTGGATTTCAAAAAGAAGATGCCATAGTATTTCATATTGGTGAAATAAAAAAATTAGAAAAACTTATTGATTAATTTTTCTTTTGTTTCTCTCTCTATCTAATAGTTTAGTTAAAGAATCTACCATCATGTCTGAGGCTTTAAAGATTTCATTAGATTGGTACTCTTGAGAGCTGATTTTTTCTTCATTTGTTTTATCCTCAATGATAATACCTTCATCGGGAGAATTATTTTTTATATAAATTAAAATTAACCATTCTTCATCTGGAGCATCATCCCATTTAATAAAAATTTCTCCTGTTTCAAAACGTCTATCAATAACTCTCATGATACTTAAGTATTTCGGGATATATCTTTTATTAATTTGAAAACATAAACTATGTGCAGATCTATAAAAGCTTTCTAGCGCAAACTCAATTTTTTGTCTTTCTGAATTGTAAACTCTTTCTTTTTCTAATAATATTGATCTATCGTCACTTTCTTGAACTTCAATACCAAGAGCCTTAACTCTATCAGCTATTTTTTGGTCCCTCAATTTTTGATATTTTTCTTTAATTTTGTCTATACGTTCTTGAACACTAGCGTATGAGTCTCTTTCTTGACTTAAGACAAATTTTTCTAAATTTTTTATTTCTAATGCTTCTCGTTTTCTAAATTGTTCAATTTTCTTTTCAAGTTTTATTTGTTCTAAAAATTTTCTTTGTTTTTCGGCTTGTTCTTTTCGAACTTCAGCTTGTTCAAGTCTAATAAATTTTTGTAGTTCCTTTTTTCTCTCTCTTTCAAGTTTAATTTCATCTTTTAATTCTTGTGCTTTTGCTTTTAGTTCATTTTCTTTTTCAAACTTTAATCTTTTTTGAACTTCTTCTTTTTCCCTTTCCATTGCTTCAGTTTTGAGTTGTTTCTGTTTTTCTTTCTCTTCTTGAATTAACTTTTTAATATTTGAAACCTTATTAGAAATACCTTGAAAAAAATTTTGAAGAGACTTATCTAAATTAAAATTAATTCTAAAAATTTTTTTAAATCTTTCATTTAATTTTAAAAAATTTTGTATTAATAACCTTGTTTTTGTTTCGTTTTTAATTTTAAGTTTAACTAGTTTGGCTCTAGTTTTATTTTTTCTTGTTTTTTTTCTTTTAATTATTTTTGTTTTTTTCCCAAATTTTGAAAATTTAACTTTTTTTCTTTTTTTAAGGATTTTTTTATTTTTTTTCTTTGTGGTTAATTTTATTTTCTTTTTTTTAAAATATTTTTTTTTTGTTTTTTTTTTGTTTTTTTTCATGCCTGTATTTTACTCAATAACAGGTTTTATGAATATATATAGTCTCTTGTACGATGAGCTGAGTGGAAATTTTTCACAATTTGTAATTGAAAAACAACTAAATCTCTATATCTAAATGCTGCGGCACAGCTAGCTAAATAAAATTCCCACATCTTACAAAATTTTTCATCGAATAAATCTTTAATTTCACTCCTTTTTGCTAAAAATCTCTCCAACCATGCTTCTAGTGTTTTATCATAGTGCCTTATTAGAGTTTCTGTATCTGCAACAATTAATCCTGTTTTTTCTATTGGTTTAATTAGTTGGCTTAAAGAGGGGCAAACTCCTCCAGGAAATATATACTTATTTATAAATTGATTAGGCGCTGAAGGTTGATCAACTACACCAATAAGATGAAACAAAAAAATTCCATCTATCTTTAAAATGCTATTTATTTTTTTAAAAAAAGTATTGTAAAACTTAACACCTAAATGTTCTCCAAACCCAACTGAAACTATACGATCATAGCTACCTTTAACTAACCTATAATCCAGTAATTCAAATTTAACTTGATTTTCTAAACCAAGTTCTTTGGCCTTCTTTTTGCAATACTCGATTTGATTTGTGCTTAAAGAAACACCAGTGACTTCACAATCAAACTGCTTTGCTATTTCGAAACAGAGACCACCCCACCCACAACCTATATCCAAAACTTTTTGATCTTTTTTAATATAGAGTTTTTTTATTATATGCTGAATTTTATTTTCTTGTGCCTCTTCAAGCGTTTTTGTATCTTGTTTCCAATAAGCACAAGAGTATTGTCTGTGGTTTTTATCTAACATTGCATTGTATAGCAATTCCCCCTTTTTACCGCCGACGTCATAATGAGCTTCTACATTTTTCTTAGATTTGCCAGGAAAATTATAATTAGAGATAAACCTCCAAGCTTGATAAATTTTTTTAAAAAATAAACTAGCGGTATTTACTTCCTCTCTTCCTAAGTTTTTTACAACTTCCATTAAAAAATCTTTTAAAGATGCGTTTTCAATTATGATGTCTCCTCGCATATAGCCTTCTGGAAACTCTAGTTCAGGATTTAATAAAATTTTCCAATTCAAATTTTTTCTCAGAAGTTTTAAAGTAATTGGCTTATCTTTTCTAGGGACTCCACAAATATATTTTTGACCTTTAGAGTCGATTAAAATAATTCCACCTTCGTTTTTAAATATCTGTGAAAATAATCTTGCTAAAATCATAAATTAAGCTGCTTTGTTTTTTTTGGTAATGAATTTTAATTTATCTAATTTATCTATTAACTCCTTCTTTTTTTCTTCAGATAATAAAATAAGTGGAGGTAATAAATTTCTAAAATTTTTATTATTAGTTGCGAGATAACTATGCAGGGCAGAAATTAAATTATAATTATCAAAAGTTTCTCTTACTTCTATTAATTTTTTATTAATAGTTTGATTTTTTTTATTTTCAAAATCATCAAAAACTTTTCTAGATAAAGAATGGGTAACATTTGTAACTGCAGAAATACAACCAGAGCAACCAAGTTCCAATCCTTTTAACAACTTTGCTTCTGAGCCGGGAAACATTAAAAAATTTGGCAACTTCAATCTTTCAAATAAATTATAGCTTGAGTCTTTGCAGCCTATTATGTTGTTAGGAAAAGTTTTAACTAATTTTGTTACAATCTCTGGCGAGAACTTAAAACCACTTAATTTTTCAAAATTATATAAAATTATTTTAATTTTAGGTGCTGCTGCGATTATTAGTGAATAAAAATTAATAACTCCTAAATTTGTATTATCTTTGTAATAAGCAGGGGGCATTATTAAAAAATCCTTGAATTCATACTCCATTGCGTATTTTATTAGATCAATATTTTCTTTAAGCGAATTACTTCCAGTTCCAATAAAAAAATGTTTTTTTAATTTATGACTACCGATTTTAGAGATTAAACTTTTTTTTTCAGACAAAGATATTAATTGACTTTGACCTGTTGAACCAAAAAAAATAACACCATGCAGCCCATTGTAAATTAAGTCTTCGGCGTGAGCTATAGTTTCATTCACATTTAAAGATAGGTCATCATTTAAAACACTAAGACCAGCTGCATAAACACCTTTTTTAATCATAATCTTACCTAATTTATTTTGTCTAAGTTATATTAATAAAATAAAAAATGAAAGTTTTAGTAATACAACCCAAAATTGGTATTGGAGATATGGTAATTTATTTGCCTTATATCCATGCGATCTCTAAAAAATATAAAAAGTCAATTTCAATTTTAGTGAAAGAAAATACACGTGCAAATGATCTATTTATTGATGATAAAAATATTGATGAAATTATCACTTTAGATAGAAGAAAAGACAAATCAGGATCACATGATGGATTAATAGGTTTTTTAAATCTTGTAAAAGAAATCAAAAATAAAAAATTCGATAAAATATTCATTTTTAGTGGCTCGTTAAGATATTTTTTAATTGCAAAATTAGCTGGTATAAAAAATATTTCTCAGTATCCCTTTTTTAGGTCAAAAGATAATATTGTAAACTCTGCAAAAATTTTCACAGAACATGAACTAGATACAATTGTATCTACACAGCCCAAATTAAACTTAAATTTAGAAAAAATTAGTTCAGCAAAAAAAATTATGTCCTCTAATCATAAAAATATTTGCTTAGGAATTTCTGCTAGCGGTCCTACAAAAAGATGGGGAATAAAAAACTTTGTTAAATTATGTGAAAAAATAAATGAAGTCTACCCAAGTAAGTTTTATTTGGCAGGTGGTAAAAATGATGAGCTATTAATTGAAGAAATTTTAAATTCTAATATTGGTCCAAATTGTATTTCATTTAGCAATTTTGCAATTAGGGATACTCTACCAATAATTAAAAATTGCAATTTGTATATTGGAAATGATACTGGATGGATGCATATTTCTTCAGCTTTAGATGTAAAATCTTTAGCATTGTTTATGGATAGCCCCGTTAAAGCATACGGTCAATATTCTAAAAATATTCATACTATTATTCCTGACGGAGAAACAGAAGAAACAACCACACATAATACACTGGGAAAAGAAAAAATATCTTTTGAAAAAGTTTATAACAGTTCAATTAAATTATTAGGTTAACTAAAATCAGTTTTCAAAATTTTTTCTTTGGCTTCGTTAACTAATTGGCTTAGTCTTTCTGTTTTTACATCTCTATTCATGTCAGGATGAATCTTTTTTTGTAATTTACTTACAGCTTTTAAAACTTCTTCTTCCGAACATCCTTTAGTTAAACCTAATAATTTATACGCTTCTTCACTTGTTAAATTTGAAGATCCTTGTGTCTTACTAAATTGATTATTTGAAAATCCTCTTGAATTTTTTAAAAATTGTATAAGTCTCCACAATTGAAAAACTTGTAAAGCGGATAATCCTTTTATTTTAAGACCACTTAAAATTACAAATAAAAAAGGTAAAGAGAAGAGGTATTTACCTCCTATGGTAAAAAGTGTCGCTAAAACTAAGGAAAGGTAAACTGTAAATTTTTTTATATTTGTGGCAATTTTTTTTGAACTTGTTCTCGCAAACCAATTCAAGAACAAATAAACGATGACAAAAATGATAATTCCTATTAAAAACAAATTCATATAAATTTCTTATTATGAATATACCAAAACTTAAGAAAATTAAGAGTGAGAAAAAGTATCACGAAATATTACTAGAAGATGAGTATTCATGGGTAGATCAGCCCAATATTCTCGAAGTTCTAAAAGATTCTAGCAAATTAAATCCTGATGTAAAAGAATATATTGATGCAAATAACAAAATTACAGAGGATTATTTTAAGGATGTAAAAGGATTTCAAAGTAATTTATTTACCGAAATAAAAGCTAAAATTAAATTAGATGATACTTCATTAAAGTTTAAAGACAAAAAATATTATTACTGGGTCAAAACCGAAGCTAAAGGGAATTATGGAAAAAGATTAAGACAACTTATAGATGGTTCGAAACCAGAAGAGATAATCTTCGATGGTGATCTTGAAAAAAAAAAATATGGGTCTGAATATTTTGGTTTGGGCTCTACAAGCACATCTTATTGCGATAATTATTTAGCTTACTCACTGGATCTTCAGGGGTCGGAATATTATACAATATATGTAAGAGATCTAAGAACTAATAAAAATGAAATTGATTTAATAGAAAACACCGGCGGAAGTATTACTTGGTCACTGGATAGTAAAAGTTTTTTTTATTCAAAACTGGATAAATTCCATCGTCCAAAACAAATCTTTAAACACATCTTAGGCAAACCAGTTGGAGATGATCAACTTATTTTTGAAGAAAAAGATGAAACATTTACTTGCAACATTGACATAACTTCAGATGAAAAATATTTTGTAATTTCAACCTCAGATCATATTACTACTGAAGATCATTTTTTTCCTTCCGATGCTTCTGAAATTAAACCTATTTTATTTAAAAAAAGAAAAAAAGATATTCGTTACAGTATAGACTCTTGGAAAGGATATTTTTATGTTCACACTAATGAAGATGCTAGGGATTATAAAATTTTAAAATGTAAAACAGATCAAATAAATAAATTTGAAATTTTTATCCCTGCAAAGAAAGAAACGGTTGTAGGTGGTTGTGATTTTCTCGATGATTACATATTAAGAGGAGAAAAATCAGATGCTATTTCTAAATTGTATGTAAGAGATATTAGAACAAACAAAGAAGAGGAAATTATAATATCTGATGAAGCTATAGGAGTTCCAAGTATTTCTTTAAAGCAAAGAGATACAAATACAACGAAAATAAGAATTGGTTGGGAAAGTATGGCTACACCTAATAAAATATATGAATACGATATTGTTTCTAAAGAAAAAAAACTTGTTAAAGAAACTGAGATACCTTCAGGACACGATCCAAACAAATATATTGTTGAACGAATAAAAGCTAAATCTCACGATGGAAGAATGATTCCTATTAGTTTAGTTCGATTAAAGGACTCTAAGCAGGATGGAAATTCGAAAGTTTTACTATATGCTTATGGTGCTTATAAACATAGTGTGGACCCATCATTTAGTGCTGCAAGATTTTGTTTAGTTGATCGTGGTATAACTTTTGCAATAGCTCATGTCAGAGGTGGAGGAGATTTAGGAGATATTTGGCATGAAGAGGGTAAAAGAAAATATAAAAAAAATACTTTCTTGGATTTTATAGCCTGCGCAAATCACTTAATTGATCAAAGATATACATATAAAGGTGGGATTTGTTTTTACGGTGGATCTGCGGGAGGACTTACTGGAGGAGCGTTGGCTAATATGGCTCCGGATTTATTTTTTTCTATGCTATTGCTAGTTCCATTTGTTGACACTATGACAACAATGTTAAATGAAAAACTTCCATTGACTCCTGCTGAATGGGAACTATGGGGGAATCCAATCAAAAGCAAAGATTATTTTGAATATATTTTATCTTACTCACCATATAATAATTTAAAAAAAAAATCGTATCCATCCATGCTGATTACTACTTCCTTATTTGATAACCGAGTCCTTTATTCAGAACCAGTCAAATACATAGCTAGGTTAAGAGATGTTAAAGAAGATAACAATATTCAATTATTAAAATGTAAAATGGAAGCTGCTGGGCATGGGGGAATGAGTGGTAGAGATAATGCCATTAAAGAATTAGCAGAAGAATACAGTTTCATCTTAAAAAATGCTAAGATTTTAAATTAGTAATTTTCAAAAACAATTTTTACTAGAAAAACCAATCACAACATTATTTGAATTTATCTCAAATTTTCTTTTACATTTAATTTTAAATTTTTCACTAAAATAAATATAATTTCTACTTCTTGTTTCTAAAAATTCTATCTTATCTGGTTGCCCATAAACAATCTTAAGGTCTGATTCTGACTTATTTAGCCACTTACTTAGTTCTTTTTCTTCTTCTATAGTTTTTTCGTCTATTTTTTTTGATACTGACTGACAAGCAGTAAAAAGTAATAAAAAACTTAATGTAATTAAATGATAAAAATTAATTTTAGTCATAAATAAATTTCATTTTACACATTAAACTTATAAACAGAAATATTACCTTCAGGTTGTAAACTAAGCGAAATCTCTACTTTTAAAGGGATTTTTTGCACGAATCGGAGTATTTACTACTAACTGATTGATACAAATTAAAACTGGAGGTTTATCTATGATGAATAAATATTTTGAGTACAGAAAACATAAAACTAATTTTAAAACAGAAGTAATTGC
>MDTB01109272.1_pt1 | contig 15297 bp, 13 predicted proteins | sample 811161 | NCBI WGS metagenome assembly MDTB01 (sample SAMN05326650, study PRJNA326480) | marine metagenome | isolation source: seawater | place: Mediterranean Sea | collected 2009 | reverse complement strand
TCTATAATTAATGGTGGCTGTAGCTCAGTTGGTTAGAGCGCTGGTTTGTGGTACCGGAGGCCGGGGGTTCAAATCCCCTCAGCCACCCCAAATTAGATATTAAAGAAGGGTAAACGAAATATTATGATTGGGTTTTATCAAATGAAGACGTGCTTAGAAGATGATTTTTTCTTAAAAAATAAAACACTAATTTTTTGAAAAGTGATTTCACAAGATATTAAAAAATATTTAGTTATAATTTTTTGGGCATTAATAGTTAGTTATCTTTTTTTATTGATGATAGGCCCAAGAGTTTCTGACAATCAACAAGAAAAATACTGTGTGAGAAATTTTGAAATCAATGAACTTTTTGGTCACAGTATGAATTGTGATTCAGCTGATTATATGTTGAATGCATCTAATCCTAATAGGCTCTTGTCAAATGATTCGGTTCGTCAAACTCGGCCAGGGTTAATGCTTGTTGTTTTTGTCTTATCACACCCATTTGATTTTATTCTGAAAAAGTTTGGATTTGGAAGTAATTATCCTAATTTGACTTTAAAAGAAAAAATTGATGGTTCTACAATAGAAGTTTTTGAGAAATTTCATCCTAAAATAATTTATGTGATCTTTGCGGTATTGAATTTTTTAATATTGAGTGGTTGTATGTTTTTTTTATTTAAAATTTTTGGATTTTCAATATTTACTATAAATAGTTATTTTAATTGGTTTTTATGGTTCTCATTGTTGATTGTTTTCAATAATATAACTAACCAATTTTTCTGGTCTCCATCTACTAAGCTCTTGATAATTTTCTCAGGGGTGTTTTCAATTTTTTTTTCGTCAAAAATCCTGAATAATGAAATTAATAAGAAAAATTTAATTATGATTTGTTTTGTTTTAGGACTTATGATGCTTTTTTACGCCATTTTTATTCTTCCTTTTACAATTTGTTTGTTGATGTACTTTGTTAAGTCTTACAAAAAAGTTAGTAAAATTAATTTATTCTTAGATTACTTACTTTTTATTTTCTCATTTTTAATTCCTTATGCTACTTGGTACTTTTATATTTTTAATATTAATCAATCTTTTTATGTTTCAAACTTTACTAATTATAAAATGGTTATGTGGATACCTGACTATTTTGAACAACAGGGCTTAGCTGGATTAACCCTTGAAATAGGATTTAAATTTTTTATGATTTTAAAGGAGTTTTTCTACCAGTATTGGTTTTTATTACTGACAATAATTAGTAGTCCATTTTTTTACAAAAAGGTTGGCTTTGATTTTAAAAATCCATTAACGATATGTGCTGCTAGTTATTTTATGCTTTACTCTTTTTTTTTCATTGTTTTGAACAATATTCCATCAAATATAGTTACTGGATTAATAGTTCCTGTTATTATTCTCCTGATAACCTTCTTAAAACAAAATCAAAAAAACCTTAGAAAGAAGTCCAGCATTATTTATTTTTATTCTGTTATTTTTTGTTTCTTTTATTTTTGGTCTTTGATTAAATTTGGTCCATATAGCTAATTAGAATTATTTTAAAAAAAGTATTTAATTGTTATTCAAAACATTTATCTTTAAAATTTATGATTTTCTATTTATTGAATTTTTTCAAAATCAATTATATTATTTGCAGTAATGAATCACTTAATTTTTTCAGATCTTGATGGTACATTCTTAAATAATGATACCTATTCTTTTGGAACCTTGAAGAATTATATCAATCAATTTGAATTTGAATTTGAATTAATATTTGTCTCAAGTAAAACGTACGAAGAGATTATTTCCATACAAAAAAAAATAAATATTAACTCACCATTTATAGTTGAAAATGGGGCAAGTATTTTTTTTCCACTGAATTATTTTAAAAACAAGATAAAAGATTATAAATTTATTAAATATAAAAATCATTTAGAATTAAGATTAACAAAGCTTGATTCTCTGAAACTTTACAAACAATTAAACTTTTTTAAAAAAAAATATAAATTTAGTTTTTTTATGGATTTATCAAAAAAAAAAATAAGGGAAATTACAAACTTAAAGAGTAATCATATCATACTTAGTAAGTCTAGAAAGTTTTCAAATCCCATTTTTTGGCAAGATTCACTAAAAAATAAAATAAAATTTAAAAATGAAATTAAATCTTTTTATACAAATTATTCTATTCTTGAAGGAGGAAGATTTATTCATATTTCGGATAAATATAACAAAGGCATAGCATTAAAAAAGTTTTTAGAAATAAAAAGAAACCAACAGTCATCTTTTGTATCAATTTCGCTCGGTGATAGCGAAAATGATTTACCTATGTTTGAACTTACTGATTTTGCTTGTATTATTAATTCAGAATCAAATATTAAATTGAAAAAAAATAATAAAAATATATATAAAAGTAAACTAATTGCACCCGACGGTTGGAAAGAGTCATTAGAATTTATTTTGGAAAAGGAGAAAAAAAATTTCTGATTTTTATCAAAACGGTATAGTGGCTACACTTCATAATTTTTCCGAAAGGACAATTGAGAATTTTGAAGATGATATCTTGCAATTTTCAAAATACAGACCCATAACATTAATTTTACCTTCACTTTACTCTGAACTTAAAGGTGAAGCACTTCCAAATATTGTTAAAGAAATAAGTAAAATTAAATATTTACAAAATATTGTAATAGGTCTTGACAAAGCAAACAGAAATCAATTTTTAGACGCAAAAAATTTTTTTTCAAAGCTTCCTCAGAAACATGAAATACTTTGGCATGATGGACCTAATCTTCAAAAATTAGATAAGAAATTATCAGATAATAACCTTTCTCCGCAAGAAATGGGTAAGGGAAGAAATGTTTGGTATTGCATGGGATATATTTTAGCATTAGGTAATGCTGAAGCAGTTGCACTTCATGATTGTGATATAATTACTTATAAAAAAGATCTTTTGTCAAGGCTAGTTTATCCAGTTGCAAACCCTAAATTTAACTTTGATTTTTGTAAAGGTTATTACCCTAGAATATCGAAAAATAGAGTAAAAGGAAGAGTATCAAGATTGTTAGTCACACCTTTAATAAGAGCTCTGGAAAAAACTATTGGTAATAATGAATTTCTTTCATTTATTGATTCATTTCGTTACCCACTTGCAGGGGAATTTTCTTTTAGGAGAAGAGTTTTAAAGGATATAAGAATTCCATATGATTGGGGTTTGGAAATTGGTGTTTTGTCAGAAATGTATAGAAATTATGCAGGAAATAGACTATGTCAGGTAGATATTGCTGATAATTATGATCATAAACATCAAGATATCTCTATTGATGACAAAAGTAATGGTTTGTCAAAGATGTCTATAGATATTACTAAAGTTCTTATTAGAAAACTTGCTTCTCAGGGTGAAATTTTTTCAATGTCAATTTTTAGATCATTAAAAGCAACATATTTTCGTGAAGCATTAGATTTTGTACAAATATATAAAAAAGACGCAATGATGAATTCATTTCAAATTGATGTACATGAGGAGGAATCTGCTGTTGAATTATTTGCAAAGAATATAATGGAGGCTGGCCAAGTCTTTCTTGATTCACCCATGGAATCACCTAACATACCAACTTGGAATAGAATTGATACAGCATTTCCAAACTTCCTAGATGAATTAAAATTAGCAGTTGAGCTTGATAATAAGGGCTAATCAATATTCATGAACGATTCAGTCTACAAAATTTTAAAAAATTTGCTTAATGTGATTTATAAAAATTATTCTGCGAAAGAAATTACTGAATTATCAAAAGAAATTGGAAAAATTTTTTCTAAAAATTCTAAAAAAAAGCAACACAATAACTTATGGGATGAAAAAGATTTTTTTTTAATAACATATGCAGATTCTATTGTTAAAAAAAATCAAAAAAATTTTAAAACACTTAATTATTTTCTTAATAATTATTGCAAAGATTTCAATTTTTTACATATTCTTCCATTCTTTCCTTCGTCCTCTGATGATGGCTTTGCTATTATTGATTACAAAAAAATTGATAATAATCATGGTGATTGGAATGATTTCAAAGAAATTTGCATAAACTTTAAAGTAATGACAGATATTGTAATTAATCATTGCTCATCTTCTAACTACTTATTTAAAAATTTTTTAAAAAATAATGATCCTGGCTCAGACTACTTTATTTACAGTAAAAAAAAATTTAATGGCTTATCAAAAGTTGTAAGGCCCAGAACATCAGTATTATCAAAAGAAATAAGAACCAAAGAAAAAAAAGGTTATATTTGGTGTACTTTTAGTCATGATCAAGTCGATTTTGATTTTAAAAATCCAAAAGTTTTAATTTTTTTTTTAAAAATTATTAAATTTTATCTAGATAACGGTTCATTAGCTTTAAGACTAGACGCAGTAGCTTTTTTATGGAAGCAGTTTGGTACTAAGTGTATTAACCTTCCTGAAACTCATAATATTGTAAGATTAATTAGATTGCTAGTTGAAGATTATTCTCCAAACTCTCTTATTATAACTGAAACTAATATTCCAAGTGATGAAAATTTGAGTTATTTTGGAAATAATAATGAAGCTCATTGTATTTATAATTTTTCTTTAGCTCCACTTTTAATTCATGCGATTATTTCTGGAAATAGTTTTTATTTGAAAAGATGGTCACGCAGTATGCCACCTGCACAAATCGGTAATGCTTATCTTAATTTTTTATCTACACATGATGGGATTGGGATGCGTCCTTTAGAGGGAATTATTCCAAATGAAGAATTGAATAATTTTTTCAAAACTCTTGAAAGTTCAGGCTCATTTCTTTCCTACAGATCATCTAATTCAAAAGAAAATGTTTATGAAGTTAATACAACACTTTTAAATGCATTTTCCCAGACATATAAGGGTAAGGATAAATATAAATTAAGAAGGTTTATATTATCTCATGAAATTTTGTTTTGCATGGAAGGTATTCCAGCAGTTTATTTTCAAAATTTAATTGGATCAAAAAATGATTTTAAAAAATTCAAAAAAACAAAATCTTATAGATCTATAAATAGAAAAAATTGGGATTTTGATAATCTTATAAAAAAACTCGATACCCCATCATCTCAAAACTTTAAAATTTACAAAGAAATACTCAGGTTAATTTCAGTTAGAAAAAAACAACCAGCATTTCATCCAAATGCCACTCAATTTACCTTGCAACTGGAGGATCATTTTTTTGGTATTTGGAGACAAAGTATTGATCGAAGTCAAAGTATTTTCTGTATTAGTAATTTAACAAAGTTTAAAAAGAAATTTTCTTTACATGATATAAATCTAATTACAACGAATAAATGGGTTGATATATTAAATAATAAAAAAATAAATAAGATTGATAGTGAAATTGATTTGCTTCCTTATCAAAGTTTGTGGATAACAAATAAAATAATATGATATTTAGTTTTGTGGTACTGGAATCGAGAGGTTAAATCGCCTTATTTTCGCCATTATTGAACTACTTATACTTACTTGAGTATCCTCTATTTATCTAATTTAAAATCTTAGAATTCAGCTCTCATATTAAGAGCACCTTCCATCTTCTCTGCCATCTCAGATTTACCAGTTCTACTATCACCAACTGTAGCAACAGTTATATCCACCTGATTCGTATTGTTTGGTAAATTTTTTCTCTTATCTATGGCAGCTTGCTTAATTAAATTAATCATATCTTTAGCAGCTCTTTCTGGACCTTCGTGTTCAACTAAATCACGGTTCTTAAAGCCGTGTTTAGAAAGTTTTAAATCAGAATTCTTTGAGTAAACACCTGCCATTAACATACTATGAGCTACTCCTATCTTCATTTTTCCAGATTCCACTCTTTTTTTTATTACATCAAAAAACTTATTTTCAATATTTTTAAACTTTTCAGATAAATCTTTATGTTCAGGTAAATCATTCCAGTTAGTGTCTTTTAGAAGTGGAAAAGGGTTAGCCCAATAACTAATTTCTACTTCCCCCCGATGAGTTTGAGTGCTACCAGCAGCAACTCTTGCACCTTTTCTAAAATTTTCAAGGGCATCATCAACCGTCATATTTACATTCATACATGATTTTTCAGGTTTAATTAAATCATAATTATTTAAATAGAGTAGGATATCTAATTCAGAACCAGTTGAGATTTCTGTGTAATCAGTTACTGGAACAATTTGCCTTGCATTAGTTCCGGAATGTTTATTGTAACCAATTTCCCTACCCTCCATTTGCATCTTTGCATGCTCACTAAAACCATCAAGACATGCAAATGCTCCTGTCTCTGTTCCAAAAAAAAGAGGGACATGATCTGTATTTTTAGAACCATTAAACAATGTTGCCCTTCCCATATCATCAGCTTTGATAAAAGAGTCAGAAATATAAGGCTTATTTGTCTTTTTATCAAATTTTACAACATACCTTGTACAACCACAATGCAAAGGTAAATGGTCATTAAGAATACACAATACATTATGAAGTGTTAAAATTGGTTTTTTCCCGTACCCAAAATATTTACAGTCGTCAAGGTTGGGAATCAATCCAACAAGAAGATTATTATTTCTATCAAAATGATAGCCTAGGTCATCCATTGAAGAATCTGGACAACCAAAGATAAAAATTCCATCTGGTTTTTTTCCTGACAACTTTCTTACTTTAGAAAAAGGAAACAAATTCAATAATCCTGGTTCAAGTTCAATACAACCCCTAGATTTATGAATATAAGCTACAATGTTCCATTGTCCCACTTCAAATGGTATTGCTACGTATTCATTTGGATTAAATTTGTCATTTTTGTATGGATTATGTTCAAGTGCAAAAAAAGGGAATTCTCTTTTATTTGCATGAGTTTTGTAGTGAATACCTGTTCTCATGTCAGCATGAGTAGTTAGAGGAACTTCATTAAGTTTTGAATAAGATTTAGGCAAAATTATATTTTTACCTGAGATTTCTCCACAAGTCACATTTGGTTGACATTCAATACCTTGACTTCTTCTAACTCCGACACTGTATCCAACTTTAGTTAATAAAACTCTTCTAGTTTCAAGAATCACATCATTTAGTTTGGTAGCTCTATTAGATATTCTATCTTTAATAGTCTCAGTTGTATCTTTTGATTTAAGAATGTCATCATGGAGTTTTATCAATCTCGTATAAGATTTTTTTCTGTAATGATGAAACAAATCTTCTATGAATTTTACAACTTCTCTTTGCTTAACTAATTCAGAACCTTCCGGTTTGTCTTCTTTAAGAATAGTTAAAAATATTTTAGGTTTTATTTCATTTAGAAAAGATATTTTGTGTAAAGCTTCAGCTTTTTGAGTGGTTTTAGTAAGGGATTGAAGTTCTTTGATAAATTGCTTTTTATAAATATCTAGGTATTTACTGAAAGCATTGCTTTTTAATAATTCTAATGGAGTTTTACATCCATCTCTAATTTCAAGAATTTCTTCCATAATTAATACATTTTTATTATTTTGTGAAAAAAAATTATAGAAAAAAAAAAAAAAAAATTCAAGGAATAATTAAACACTTATTTTACTGTACTAAAAAAAATCAAGATTTTTATTTTAACAATTATTTATTTTGTTAAAATTTGAAAATCTTTTTAAATTTTTTAAATTCTGAATATTTTTTAAATAAGGAATTTTGTCAACTATAATTTTTGCTTCTCATTCATTTTAAAATTCTTCTTAAGGTCACAATGTAGTTCTTTAAAAATTCTCCACCCTCTTTATTAGATTTTTTCCATATGGGCAATGTTTCTTTAAGTTTTTTGTAACCATGAGTTGTTAGCTTGAGAAGATTCCCATGAACATCTCTTTTTACAATTTTAATCAATTTTTTTTTTATTAAAATAGATGAATTTCTTCTTACAGTCGATATCTCTAGATTTAATAATAGTGCTATTTTTGATGTTTCTATTTGATTAAAAATATTTATTAAAGCTAATATGGGTATCTGCGTTGAAGTAATTCCGCTTAACTTTAAAGACTTGTTGTAATAGTTTGTTAACTCCCTTGCCATTCGTCTAAGATTAAAACATGGGCATTGTTCTAATTCTTTAACTTGAATAAGTTTTTTCATAGTAATTATAATAATACTTTACAAAGTTTAAAAAAAGAGTAAACATTAAAAATGTATATACACGTGTATATACATTAATATTGATAAAAAGGCACACAAAGTGAATAAGTCAAAATTTAGAGAAAAATACGGCTCTTGGGCAATCGTAAGTGGAGCTACGAATGGAATTGGAAGGGCATTTGTCGAGGAATTAATTTTATTAAAATTTAATATTGTTATCATAGGAAGAAATCAGGATGCGTTAAATGAGATATCAAAAAAAATAGAAAAAAATAATTTACAAAGCTCTTCTCTAAATTTAGACCTTTCATTACCAAGCTCTATAGATAGAGTATTTGAAGCAACAGAAAAACTTGATGTTGGGTTAATTATATTATCAGCGGGATTTGGGAATTATGGAGACTTTATTGAAAATAATTTATCAGACAATTGTAAAATGATTGATTTGCATTGCAAAAGTAGGATGAGAATGTGTCATCATTTTGGAAATATTTTTAAAGCTCAGAAAAGAGGGGGGATAATTAATTTAAGTTCAATTGTTGCCTACCAAGGTACTATGCAGGCAGCAAACTATTCAGCTGTAAATGCCTTTTTACAGAATTTCAATGAAGGAATTGGTATGGAGTTAAAAAAATATTCCGTAGATGTACTTTCAGTCTGTCCTGGACCAGTTAACACAGGATTTGAAAAAACTGCAAAAATGAAATTTCTGCTTTCAAGCTCACCTAAAACCGTTGCCAATGCTTCCATAAAATCTCTTGGAAATAAAACAACAGTTTTTCCAGGCATTCTTGCAAAAGTTTTACATTATTCTCTGCACGGTCTTTTGTCTAGGAGGCTAAAAGTAACTATTTATAATTTAGCATTTAAATTTCTTGTTAAGACTTGAATTTATTTAAAAGGAGGTTCGATGAAAATAGATAAATTTAATTTAGATGATGGAACTTATGTAAGGTTCAAAAAAATGGGTGAGGGAGCACCTATTTTATTGCTCCATACTTTTAGAAATAGATTAGAATACTCTGATAAACTTGGTAAATTATTAGCAGATAAATTTACTGTATATTCAATTGACCTGCCAGGATTTGGTGATTCTCCAATTAATACTAATACGAATTATAACCTTGATTTTTTTACTAAATCAATAGTTAGTTTTATAAAAAAATCACGAATTAAAAATTTAACTATCGCTGGTGAATCAATTGGTGCAACCTTAGCAGCAAGTGTATCAGTTGAACTTCCAGGAATTGTAAAGAAAATATTTATGTTTAATGCATATGATTATGATTCATACTTTGGCGAAGGTATCCAAAGAGGTAATTTATTTGCAAAATTTATTTTATTTCATGTTAGTTTACCTGTTGTAGGTAATTTATTTTGTAGTTTAGAAAATAAATTTATACTAAAAAATATTATGAATGGTGGATTTTTTAATAAGATTGAACTATCTGATAGTTATTTGGATTTGTTGTGCACTTCACTAAAAAAAAAAGGATACGTCTATCATTTTAGAAGAGTATTATCACAGTTTAATAAAAAAAACGGAATAAAAGATTTATATAAAAAAGTTAGTGTACCTGTTAAACTATTTTATGGAAGTCATGATTGGGCAAAAGAATCTGATAAATTACAAACACAAAATTTGTTAAAATTAGATAAATTCGAAACAATTGATAAAGCAGCTCATTTTTCTTTCTTAGAAAATACTAAAGAGGTATCAGAAATTATTAAAACTTGAATTTAAATATTATATAATATTTTTATAACCTACTATAATAATGGGAAATATTAAAAAGGAGTAATTAGTATGAAAAAAGTAGCATTTATTACTGGAGCTAATAGAGGTATAGGATTTGAAACCTCAAAAAAAATAGCTGAGACAGGGGTAAAAGTAATTTTAGGATCTAGAGATTTAGATAAAGGTAAAAAAGCTGTTGAGAAATTATTTACTCTTGGAATTGAAGCTGACCTTATAGAATATGATGCGTTTGATTTAAATGCACCACAGAAAGTCTTTGATTATATTTCAGAAAAGTATAAAAAATTAGATATCTTAATAAATAATGCTGGAGTTCTTCTCACTGGAAATTTATTTGTAACCAATAGCTCGACTGTAAGTGATAAAGATTTAAAAGATACATTTCAAACTAATTTTTTTTCTGTTATTTCTCTAACTCAAAAATTACTTCCGTTAATTAAAAAATCAGATGCAGGAAGAATAGTTAATGTATCTACAATTTTAAGTTCATTAACACTTCATTCAGCAAAGGACTCTCCAATTACACCAGCAAAGGAATTGGCATACAATGCATCTAAAACTGCCTTGAATGCCTTCACAATTCACTTAGCACTAGAATTAAAGGACACAAACATAAAGGTAAACTCTGGTCATCCTGGTTGGGTGAAAACAGAGCTAGGTGGTCCAAATGCACCAATGGAAGTTGAAGATAGTTATAAAACATCTTTACGTTTAGCTACTTTAGATGATGATGGTCCAAATGGAGAGCTTTTTCATGAAAATGATAAAATACCATGGTAAATAACAGAATTATCTTATAATTTTTTATTATTGGAGGTCGGTGGCAAATAAAATCAGTCTCACGATCTTTTTTATTGGTTAAGTAAAATTTTTTGAACAGTTAAATTAAAGATTTTAAATAACTATTGATTTTTTTATAATAGATCTTCATTCTTGAAGTGCTATAGAACATGCACAAAAATATACTGGACCAAGGAAAGTATAAAATTTATTAATAGATTTAAAACAATAAGAAATATCTACAGATTTGTGGTATTACAATGTTAAAGAAGCAAAGACTAGAATTTATATCATCAAAATTAAACTCTCTGTATCCCAAAACACCAGTCCCTCTTTGTCATAACAATAACTTTCAATTACTTATCGCAGTTTTATTAAGTGCGCAATGCACCGACGAAAGAGTCAACAAAATTACTCCCAAGCTTTTTGAGAAGGGCTTTAATTCGCTAGAAATGTCAAAATTATCAAGAGATCATATATATAAAATTATTAGACCATGTGGCCTAGCCCCTCAAAAATCAAAAGCAATTTATGAATTATCTAGAATTTTACTAAAAAAATATAATGGCGATGTTCCAAATAGTCTTGAAGAACTTGAAAAACTTCCTGGTGTTGGACATAAAACAGCAAGTGTTGTTATTTCTCAAGGGTTTGGTGTCCCTGCATTTCCTGTTGATACACATATTCATAGACTTGCTCAAAGATGGAGATTGACTAATGGAAAAAATGTTGTTCAAACAGAACATGATTTAAAGAGGTTATTTCCTATGGAATTATGGAATAAATTACATCTACAAATAATTTTTTATGGTAGAGAGTACTGTCAAGCCAGAAATTGCTTTGGTTTGGAATGTATTATTTGTAGAACATGTTTTCCTGAAAGAAAAAAAAAAATTAAAACAAAAAAATAAATTTCTGTGAAAATTTTAGGTGCGTAGTTTTTGATAACATCTTTTTTATAAAAAAAACGATACTATTTTCATTAATTATTTTTTAAAGAACACGTCATTGTGTAAATTATACATACCTTAAACAAGGAAAATATTTACTTGACTAAAATAAAAAAAAACCCGACTAATTAGCCGGGCTTTTTGCATTTAAGATTAAATATCTTTTTCTGAAATTACTTCTCAGCGCAAGCGTAAGAATTGATCTCAAGACCTACAGAGATTTCAGAAATCGTTGGTTTAGTCCAAGCCATTGTTTACTCCTTAATTAAAGTTAAATTTAACCTTAATATATGCAATTTTTCTTAATGAAGTCTGATTGAAATATTCATCTTATATTAATGTTTGACTAAATTATTGATTTTTATAAAAAGAAAACAAAATAATTCTTATGAAACTTTCTTTGATGTGGTTTAGATATGATCTTAGAATAGAGGATAATGAAGCTTTTGTAGAAGCGTCAAAATATTCAAATTGTATTCCTATTTTTATCATGGACAAATATTACCTGGATGCCAATTTAACAAGCTCATTTCATTTTTCATTTTTGTATGATTCATTAATTAATTTGAATGAAAATTTAAAAAAACATAATGCATCCTTAAATTTTTTCAAAGGATCTACAATAGAAATTATACGAGAGTTAAACTATAAATACAAAATAGATACTATTTTTTCGAATAGAGTTTTTAAAACATCATTATTCAATAACTTTGATAAGGAATTAGTAAATTTTTTAAATTCTGCAAATATCCGTTGGGTACAAAAAGATCAATTTGGAGTTCAGTTAAATAAAAGAGTTAGAGGCAGATGGTCATCAAATTGGCATAAATTTGTAGCAAGTAATATTAGCAATGAAGTAAAAAAAACAAAATTCATCTTAGATGATAATTCATCTTTTAAACTTCCAAAGATATATTTAGACGTACAAAAAGGAGGAGAGACACAGGCTTCTTTGATTCTAGATTCTTTCTTAAAAAAGAGACACCAAGGTTATTCAAAAAGAATGTCTAGTCCCTTATCAGCTGAAAATTCTTGTTCAAGGTTAAGCCCACATTTAGCATTCGGAACAATATCAATAAAAAAAATTGTTAAAGAATTACTAATTAAAAATTCAATGAGTGATGTTGATAAAATGTCATTAAATTCATTTAAAAAAAGATTAGCGTGGCACTGTCATTTTATACAGAAACTACATGATGAACCTAAAATTGAATATTCAAATCTTCATCCAATGTATGATGGATTAAGAGAAAATTGTTTTAATGAGCAATATTATGAAAATTGGAAAAAAGGGAAAACTGGTTTTCCCTTCTTAGATGCTTGTATGAGATTTTTAAATAAAAAAGGCTGGCTTAATTTTAGAATGAGAGCAATGATTGTATCCTTTGCATCTTATCAATTGTGGCTAGACTGGAAACGAACATCAAAATATTTGGCTATAAAATTTACAGATTATGAGCCAGGGATACATTACCCGCAAATTCAAATGCAATCTGGAACAACTGGCATAAATACGATTAGGATATATAATGTTATCAAACAATCATATGATCATGATCCATCAGGCTTATTTATAAGAAAATGGGTGCCAGAATTAAAAAATCTTCCAGACTACTTAGTTCACGAACCTTGGAAAATTAATTTTTTAGAAAAAAAAGAGTATAATTTTGAGGTTGAAAGAGATTATAAAGCTCCAATAATTAACAATAATTTCCAAACAAAAAAAGCAAAAGATAAAATTTGGCAAATAAAAAGAAAACCTGAATCATCAGAAATTTCAAAGTTAATTGTCGAAAAACATGCGAGCTTTAAAAGATAAATTAAGATTATTTCATGAATAAAGCATGATTTTATTTTTTTATAAAAAAAATGAGTCAAGATCATGAAAACTTTACCTTGAAAACTTTGTTTTTAGGTGTTATTTAACAATCATTGATATTCGTTTTTTGACTTACTATAATTTAGTCAACATTCAATTTCATGGGAGGAAATTATGGGAATGTTATTTCTAAACATAATTTTTGTATTGGCTTTTGCTTTTACTAACCCAGTTTTATCTGGTGACGTTGAAGCAGGAAAAACTCGCTATGCACAAAACTGCGGAAACTGTCATGGTCCTGCAGGTATGGGTTTAGCAAGTTACCCTAAAATATCCGGTAAAGAAATACCTTATCTGATTGATAGATTAAAAACCTACAGAGCTGGAACAAAAATTGGTCCTAATTCCTCTTTAATGATTATGATGGCTAAACCATTGTCAGATACGGAAATTACTAACTTAGCTGCGTATTTAAATGCGCAAAATACTAAATAAAACAAGAAAGGAAGATTTTAATGTTTAAAACATCAAAATTTTTGTCAGCAGTTGCTGTCTCTGCTGCAGCATTATTTGCTTCTTCAAGTAATGCTGATACAATGAACACGCCTTCAATCAGTGCGATGTCGATACATTCAGGATTAGAAAGTCCTTGGGATATGGCGTTCACGAAATCTGGCGACATGTTTTACACTGAAAAGTGTAAAGGCTTGTCAGTAAAAACTAAGTCTGGTGCTGTTAATGCTTTAGTTGGAATGAAAGATTCCAGCGGGTATGCTAGTGCAAATAATGACCTTTTCTGTTCAGGTCAAGCTGGTATGATGGGTGTTACTCTAGATCCTAATTTTAAAAAGAACCGTAGGGTCTATGTAGCATCAACATCAAACAAATATCATGGATCTGGATGCAAAACAAACTTCGAAAGATGTGATGGTAACATCATTATGAGATTTGTTGTAAGCAAAGATATGAAAAGTGTTTCTGATCGTACCGATATTGTAAAAGATATTCAGTATAAGCCGTTTGAATCTGATCACCCATTTGGTGGACCAGGTGCACACAATGGTAACAGATTACGTTTTGGACCAGATGGATATCTATGGGCAACAACTGGTGATCGTCACAGAGGTGTAGTTCCACAATCTAAAGATTTATTAGGTGGAAATGTACTCAGAATTGATACTGATGGTAAAGCTCATCCGGGAAATAAACCTCCAAGAGGATTTGACAAACGTATGTATACTTATGGTCACAGAAATGTTCAAGGTATTGACTTTCGTCCAAGTGATGGAAGAGCATTCACTGCTGAGCATGGACCATGGCAAAATGATGAAATCACAGGATTAGTAAACGGTGGAAATGGTGGATGGGATCCACGTCCAAATGTTGCTGGTCGTGGTGATTGTCCAGATAAGTATTGCGGATATATGCCTAACCAAAAAGAAGGTATGTTGCCTGCTGCACGTGCTGCATTTATGCCAATGAGTGACACGCGTTTCAAAGACTTAATGCCACCTGCGTGGAATAATAGTGGTCTTTCTCAAGGTACAGGTTCTGCTGCTTTCTTAAAAGGTAGTAACTGGGGTTACTGGGAAGGTCGTATGGCTGTTGGAATCATGGGTATTGGTTTTGGCGGAACTCCGTCTGGAATGAGAATTGATATTGTTGATATTGCCAAAGATGGTAAATCAGTCAAAAGTGTAATTCACATGCCAACTGGTGTAACAAAGAGATTCAGAGGTCTAAGATTAGGTCCTGATGGAGCTCTTTATGCTGCTGTAGATGAAGGTGAAATCTACAAAATAACTGCTACTGCAAAGTAAACGTTAAGTGATTTTTTCGCGCCACTAAAGTGGCGCGAATATCATTTCAAAAGAGTTTTCACCCAACTCTTTCACACAATAAAAATTTTCTTCAAAAATTTTTTCATAAAAAT
>MDTB01123172.1_pt1 | contig 15298 bp, 49 predicted proteins | sample 811161 | NCBI WGS metagenome assembly MDTB01 (sample SAMN05326650, study PRJNA326480) | marine metagenome | isolation source: seawater | place: Mediterranean Sea | collected 2009 | reverse complement strand
GTGGGGTAAATCAATGGGTTATACGAGCATGGAGCAATTAATAAAGCCGGGATCAGTTGGAACTACAGTGTTTGGGCCCATGCTGTTCAACAGGTGGCTGAATAAGCACAAAGCATTACAACCTGGCTGGGCACCTCGGGCGCTAGCGGGTTCTAAGCAAGATACATTTGTAGGACCGTTTAATCAAACGATCGAGATGATCAGACAAAAACTTAGCAAACTATGAGAATTAGTAGTCGTACTTTCTAGCTAAGTCTGCCCAGGTCTTTGAACTCATTTCTGTTTTTCCTGTCGCAAAGTAGTGGACTGTCTTGCGGTTTTCACTAAGCGCTATTCTTACTTCATGAAAGTTTTGTTCAAGTATTGCCATCACTTTTTGCCGCGGCACGTGCTCACATTTGTGTCCCCAAGTACGGTCTGGGTCGAGTTCAGCAACAGCTGGGTGTGTGATATGAAGTGAGCCACCGGGTAATACAAACATGACAGCATCCCGAACCAGGTGCATCTGTGCTGGCCCTTCGTAAAGATGTTCCAAAACTTCACAAAGCAAGACCACGTGAAATCTAGAAAAAGAAAGCCAGCTGATGGCACCATCAATAGAATGAATACTGCTCTTGCTAAAATCATGCAAATAAAACTTAGCATTGGGGACATTGTCATGAAACCCTTTTTTCACCCTAGGGTTTCCATCAATTCCTACACAGTTTTTTCTCAAAATTCTGACACTCGGGTCCTCCGGGTCGGAACAGACACTGTTTCTTCCTGTGTACTTTCCTAGACTTTTTCTAGCATCGCTACATCCAATGTCCAACATTGTAAGCTCACACGCCTCAATGTTTAGATGCTTGAGTGTTGGGACCACAGCACAGTGATATCCTGCAATGACTCTGTCGTCACTGCATGTCCTCTTCGATCTAAGATATCGAGTACTATAGGGCCCATGTCTTTCAATTGTCATAGCGCTTTTCTCGGCATAGAATAAATAATCTCTACATTCTCTAGATTTTCTGCACGAGTTTGCAACTTTAAAGTGTGTGAACATGTAAAGATTGTAAAGAAAGTATCAGACTTTGCCCTCATATACTCTACGAAAGCAGCCATCCACGATTCCTTGTGATCATTGCCTTTTTTCATCTTCTTTGCCAGTTCCATCTTAACCTTGTCTGGGTACTTGTGATGACTGTCATCCCAATAGTCCGCTTCCCAAAAGTCTAGTCCTCCTATTATCACATGCGTGGAAACTAATGAAGCTATAGCAACAGCTCGAAGGCCCGTGTCTTTAGTCCCCCAAAGATTTTGCCAAGCATCATGTTGAGCTGCGTCTAACGTTGCAAGTATTTTCTTAACTTTATCATGTCCTTTTGAGCTACGAATTTCAGGTATATCAGAAAATCTTTTTCTCCTGGCAGACATTTGAGTTAAATAGTTTACTGTTTTATTAGCGTGTTTTTCAACAAAAACTCTTGGTATTGCTGGGTGCCAGTCATTTACTATCATTAGGAGATCACATGATTCAGGATAGGAAGACTGCTTAAGTTTCGAGAAGCTTTGCCCACGACAGGCAACTACAACTTGAGAGTTATACTGTATCTCGACCACATCAAGCTCGCCACTAGGATCGACGACCGGGGTGGTTAACATCTCTAGCGTGATGCTACTATCCCCCCTGCTGTCAACGTATACAAGATTGTATTTTAATGATAGAGTATTCCATGAACCCATATAATTAATTATCATAAAGGGGATCTTGTTATGGATGAGAAAGAAGAAATGGCAAAGCTAAAATCAATGGAAAGTGATGTGAAAAAGATGTGCTCAGATCTTGACGAAAAAAGAGCAGACTTGATGGCAGACATTGAAAAGCATGAAAAAGAAGTAGCCAAGTTTCAGAAAAAGCTAAAGATAGTAGACTCTTCAGATTCATTCAATAAGATGGTTTCACTCGTTGATGAGATCTATACGATGTATGTCGCTCACTACGGAGACTCCTCCGGATTATATGACTCGATAAAACTGCTCCTTGATTCTCGTGCCAAATTCTCTGATCAGGCTGCTAAAAAGTAACTTTTACAAATAAATCCGAATAAAAGCAGCCCTTCAAGCTTATAATACATGTAGCCTTTGCTACAGGAGTCAAAATGAGATTATCACTAATATTAGCTGCAGTAGGCATGCTAAGCGCAGGTTGTGTTGCACACGCACACCCCGCACACCACCGAGGTCCGGTCGTTGAAGTAACATTGGGATGGGACTGGGTAAACGGACGATGGGTACGAGGCCAATGGGTTCGAGGACATTGGCACCATCCGCACTACGGAAAGTCATATAGACATCTTCGACAGGGTCCTCCTCCGCGAAGGCCGCACGTTCATTCAGCATGGGTGCCAGGCCACTGGGAGGGTCGTGGTCATCGTCGTCACTGGGTGCCCGGTCATTGGCGATAGTCTGACGAAAAGTTACTTTTGCGGATCTTTAGGTATATGTCTAAAGATAAACATTGGATAGTAGTCGTCGTAGTTATGTGTTCCAAATTCTAGCCACACATGACCATCATCGACGTCTACTAATCGGTACCCGCTATTCTTCTGCCCGTCCCATTCGTCGCGGTCTTCTTCATCATACTCGCAGATCTTAACGCGACCAATAGACGTCTTGAAAAAGATACTGCTATGGCTATCTGTATAATCAATTCCGCCCAACATTGACCTGTATCCGTCACTTGGGTCTTCTAAGATCTTAAAGACGATATCGTCGACTTTGAAAGTATTATCTCCGCTGTCACAACCGTAATAGTCTAGTTCAATACCGACAAGATTAATAAAGTGAGATCTTGCCATGACTAGTGTAGGGCTCTCATCAGTCCAGCTCTCATCATAGCTATGCACGTTTCCAGAAAACTTAGTCATTACAGATCTCCTCTAGATCTTTTCCTTTTATCCACTTCCTGTCGCCTGTTGAGGGTACGACAATCCAATAATAATCTTCTCTGGTCCAGTCTCCGCCAAACGGATCTGGCTTTGATGGATCCATTCTTTCAACAATCCCAACACGCTTCTCGCCTAGAATATACACGTAGACGAGATCTCCTGGGCTCATTTCTTTTCCTTAGCTTTGTTCCTCTTTTCTTTAGACGTGTCTAAGATTTCTCGTATCATAACTGTACGGAACCAGATAGTATCTAAGATGATCCGCATCGTTCTTACTTTTAAATCAATCATTGAGATCATATTCAAAGTTAACTGTTTCATCATTCAGTCTGAATACTGAAGCCCCGTTTCTCACATGAAATCTTCGTGCCATCTCTGTTTGTGGAGAGAGGGTCACTACTCTGTCCACCCCAAAACTGGGATTGGCTCGTACATACTGAAGTACTTCATTGATTATGATTCTTCCGGAGCCCTTTTCATGACTCCACACTGTGTAAGGGATGACAACGTTGCCGTCTTCATTGGTAAACTTAGTTAACTCGTCTACGTCTTTAGGGATTAGAAAAGTCCGAGCATAACACATAAATGCTTTCCAGTCTCCGGTATTGTTTTTTAAGCCAAACACTCCTCGACCCTTTGCTGTTTTAAAGGCAACGTCTAGACCTGGCTGGACTGGATCTGAAGATTCCCATAAAGCCGGCTTATCTGTTACATGTTCGAGGCTGTATTTCATGCGTTCTCCTCTAGCTTCTTAACAAGCCTGTCCAGATACCACTTAGCTTTCTTTAGATCTTCAAGAGGCGAGCTCTTATGTCTGTGTCTAGCTACGTATTTTATAACGTTGCCTTCACAAAAGTTAAGATCCCAGTCTTCGATTGCATCAATTACTTCAATCTTGCCTTGATTGTAGTGGGAAGGATGATCAACCATTTCTTTTTTCATTTACCACCTCTAGTGTTGAGCTTTGTGCTGTAGCGATAGTATTGTTCCATGCGACCTTGAGGTCACACCTGCCAACATAAACACCTGTCTCAATAATGATACCCACCTGTTCTTTAGAAATAAACTTCCCATTGACATAAAATCCCATAAGATTTTTATACTTGACTAAATCACCGACTTTCACTTACTACCTCCAAATGAGCTTCCCAAACCTTTGTTTCTACACCGAGCTCGAACAAAACCGCGGCCCATGTTTGCCTGTGGCTGTCATCTACCCTTGTGACGATACCCAGTCGCTCTTGGAATCTCACTAGGTCACCGACCTTCATCAATCACCCTAATGTATTCATCTTCAAGTGCCTCGATTTCTTTCATGAGCAGTGCGTATTCTCTAAGCTTACCATTTCTCTGCAAGTGTACAGCTTCTTTGTACTTGCGGTCTCGCTCCTTACGAATCTCTGCACCGGGTTCTGATCTAAATAGACCCATTAAAAACTTAATCACTGATCACCTCACACGAAATAACAGCGTCTGTTTCGTGTTCTTGCTTGACAACGTAGATTTTTCTACCAACTTTAATTTCACAAGGAATTGCACTATTCTGAAGAATTCCAATTGCGGGCCCTGCATTTGTTGCTGGGTTTAAATTAAACTCTACAGTTGACAGTACAGCATCGTGGGACACGATTGTTCCAACTAAGACAAAAGAATTAAGCGTCATCACACCCTCCACAATCATGTTCTACTGTATCTTCAATTCCTTTAAACTTAACCCACCAACCCCACATCAGCGGGACTGCAAGCCAGTGGAAACATAACAGCAAGGAGGCTGGTGCACCGGCGTAAAAGGCGGGATGAACATGATTTCCAAGAAATACAAAAAGCACAGGGAATATGACATCTTCGGCGATCTCCCAGCCAACAATAATTATTACGAGCGCAAGGCCGTGTTCTTTAAATATCTTTTTAACATTGGCCCACTTGAGATGCTCAAGCTTGTGACCTAATCTATCTTTAATCCATTTTAACATCTTTGCTTACCTTTCTTACATAACCAAGTGGCCACCACTTCAATTCGTCTTGATGAAGAACTTGAACAAAGTGCATAGCGTTTCTCTGTTTTTCTGCCGGCATGTGCTCGATCAACACACCGACAACGAGCTCTTCACTTCCTTTAACTCCCACTTCGACTAGATCACCGACTTTCATTGATTATCTCCAGTTCATCTGACCACTCTTTACCTAGATCACCTGACTGCCACATGATCAATGCAGATGGTGGAACTACCCTTGGATCTTGCATCTCAATTACAATTCCAATCTCTGGCGTTAGCGCGCTTCCGTTTGAAAACTCTATTTCACGACTTAGAACCAAATCACCTGTCTTCATAATTCTGCTCCATTGTGTCTAAGATAGAATCCCAGTGGTCCCATGGAAAGACAACCAGCGCTACTACTGTCAAAGCAGGAACAATCCACAATCCGTGGTCCAATAGAATAATCTGCCAGGCACTCATAGAATCACCTTGTCAAAGAAAGCTGCAATTACTACACCAAGGAGTACAAAAGTTACAAAGTCTTTGTGGATATCACTGAGTTTCACAGATCACCTCCGTCCCATGGCCGTAAGTCACACTTTCTTTCATCGGATGTCCGGGCATGACTTCATTATTAGACAGCCACAAAATCGTCCAGCGAGGTGTGGTAGGCTGACTATTGTCTTCTGATAGGACCATTCCAATTGCTCCTAGCGGAAGACCCCCACATGCACGAGGTTCGTGAACCCTTACTAAATCACCGACTTTCATTTTCTTTCTCCCTTTGTTCACGTATCTCTTTTTGTAGATCTATAAGTTCGTATGGATTGTTTCTGCGAGCGCGATATTTGTAGAGTAGCCAAAGTACCAGAATCAGCGTGCTGCCAAAAAGCCATGGAATGCTATTCACTGATGACCTCTAAATCTCGACGTGCCTGTACGTGTATTTTGCCTGTAACAGTGTTGCAAATCTCCCACTTAGAAAACGGTGAGTTTGGTCCTTTTCTATCCCAAGTCTCGACTTGACTTAACACGAGATACTTCTCATGATTCTTGCGACTGAATCGTGATGAAAACTGAACCAAATCACCGACTTTCATATGTTAGCTCCATCAGACTCGAGGGCCAATTGATCAATTCGCCGTTACTAATCATGACTGTCCACCATCCCCCACAGCCAACCCATGGCTCTATAAGTGTTCCAATCGTCTCTGTGTTCGTCATCGTTCCTATGACTCGTACTAGGTCACCTACTTTCATTGACTACCTCCAGCCAAGCCCTTGGCTCATAATCAACTCGATCTGAGTCTGCCCACATAATGCCGATTCTATTATTTTTCCGGCGCTGATTGCGCTCTTGATAATCGTCAGCTACAACAATGCCAATGCTCTTCATGCTTCCAGCTGGCACTGTTTCGTTAGGCATATGCACCAAATCACCTATTTTCATTAGAAGCACCATATCTCAAGATAGATCATGGTTGTAAAAGCGACAATGTTAAACTTCCAAACGACAGGACACCACCAGTTTTCCGGCCTATTCATAACCTCATTCCAATTGCCTAACCGAGTATTACCCACCTTAATATCTTCAATTTTCACTAATCACCTCCACGTCACCGTTCGCGACATCAAAGTTGTCTAGGCGCCACGATCCACAGTCAAACATTACATGCCAGCTATTACGCGGAGCCGGGCCGAGAACAACTCCAACTCGGTTAGATTTGCCACTGCAAAAGAAACACTTACATGTTTCATAAAGAGGATGCAAAACATCTAGATGCTTGCAATCTTTTACTTTTACCAGATCACCGATCTTCATCTAAAACTCCGATCTTCATTCCTGCTGAATAACTCTTTAATGCTGTTACAAGGTCTAGGATATCTGCGCATGCATCTAGTCCGATAGTTTGAAGCTCCATCAACGCCTTCAGCTCCATTGTCTCTAGATCGACTTCAACTTCTCCATCACCATAGTCAAGAATCATCTTCTTGATTTTCGGACCAGATACTAATTTCAGTCCATTCTCAAATGCATGTGGATAGCTTCCCTGTCCGGACTCATGCTGTATTTTTTCAATTGCTTCTTTAGCTTCTTTGAGCCCCATCTTTGTTGCAATTCGAAGTGCTTTAATGGCAGCAATTTTCTTCTTATTGTCGAGATGATCAATAATTTCTCTATGCTGCTGGTGACTTACCCTGACAAAACCCATTGTCCCTCCTTATACTACTATTATACAACAGTCACATGCGACTTACATTAAACATTTCACTGTTTTTCAATTTTCTCTCTTAAGAACAGGATGCTTGTATACAGGACAAAAGCAATTATTGCTACTTCAAGATCACTTACTCCGGCCATAGAACAACCAGCTTTCCTTCTGGGTGAAGCCCTAAGAAACACGGACCAGCGGTTTGCCATGCCTCCCAGGCATCGTCAATATCGTATTCTAGTTCAAGATCATCATGCTTGTCACAGTACTCTTTAAACGTCAGCTCTCTAACTATGAGCAAAGTGTCCGAGTCTCTCATCACAACGTCACCGATATTCATCAATCCTCTCCTGATGCAGCAATCTTAAGTGTTCAAACATCACTAGTCTTTCCACTCCTTCATAAAGAATGTGGACAAGTTTTTGGCCATGCGGTAGATCATCAATTTGTAATACAACTGCTGGATCCTGATTTCTGTACATCACTTTATACCACGAAGAAAGTGGCTCAGTAGGTTTGTCAAAGATGACTACAACAAGATCGCCCACTACCACACTATTTACTTTCTAAAATCTTCCCCGGGAGGAATTGCATATAGAATTATATAGCGATCTTGACAAAATGGTTTATAATAGTTAGAAGCATTGTGATGGGCCACTGTGTAGAAAGAGTACTCTGTCCAAAAACTTCTTTCAGACCCGTACGTGCATCTGATTTTCAGTACTTCATCATCGTTTCTTAGACCCCAATAAAAAACTTCACACCCTTCACTTTCCATGTTTAAGAATGTCCCATCGACACACGGGCTCTCAGAGGGACTCCACTGACTCTGGGCGAAAAGCTTTGGTCCGCAAGAGGCTAGAAAAAGAACGGGCAACATCTTAATCACAGATGACCTCGATGCGTGATCGATCGATCCATGACTTCCCAGTATTCCACAGCACTTCAGCAATTGGCATTACAATAGAAGAAGAGTCTGGGTGATGGACATCAAAGCGTAAAAGGACACCTGACGTTCTATTCTGAGGGTCTGAGTCAGATTTCTTGACTCTAACAAGATCACCTATTTTCATTTAAATGCTTCTCTCTTTATCTATTATTAGTCTACCAGTGTTGCCTAGGGCGGGATACACATAATATCCGTATCCGCTAGCAACAGCAGCAACAAGGCTCTTCATTCTAAAAGAGTGTCCTGTGATTACGCAGAGAGGAATGTCTAGCGTCAAAAAAGCACCATGGAGTACACGCTCGACTTCTTCGTGCAAGACCCCGTGTAGATCAACAGTTGACATCTTCATTTCACTCAGAACCTGTTGGTGGTAGAATTGCTGAAACTGCTGTGAGCCATCTTAATCTTTTTTGTTCTGAAATAATCCTCTTTTTCGCTTCATCTATACCAGTTGTAGTAATAGATGCAAGTTCCTTATTCTTCTTGTTTAGTATTTCCTGGCTGTAATCGTACATCAACGTAACTCTTAATGATGAAAGCCTCGGATTTTGAGGTGTTTTTATTTCACAGAGCCATCCAAAAAGTGTTTCAGCTTGACGCTCAGCAGATTCTTTGTCTTCAGCAGCAAGCCAAGCAATTCGATTCCAGCTGATAGACACATCATAAATGCCCGGTCCGCCTTCTTCTTGACGCTGCTTGATCAATTCTTCTATCTTGCCCCATAGCCTATCAGCTTCTTCCTTCAAAGCGTCTCGAGCGTCCGGATCTAGTTGCCATATCGATCGAATGTTTTGTTCATCTTTGTCTTTGTCGGAGTACTTTAGCTCAAAGAGCTCGCCTTCGACATCATATCGGGCCCTGAAGTTACTAGCCCAGGCTTCTTCGACAGCTATTTCTGCGTCGATATCAACAACAAGCCTTTCTAACATTTCATTACCCATATACTTTATTTACACTTTCTCACAACAAGTTTAACAGATCGTTCTGCTTCAATAATATACCCGTCATGTCGATATGTGAACTTATCAGTAGTTTCATCTGATGAAGCTGACACTACATTAGGTGCGCGTTCGCACTGCGCTGAGATCATTTTTTGCATGTCAGGAGTCACGCCTACTTCATGAAGCTCTTGAGCAAATCTCCTGATCAGCTCTTCATACTTCTCTTTGTTCATTACCGCTCCCAGCTCATCAAGTCACAGACTTCTGCAAAGAATTCATCCGGGTGATCCGGATAGTTGTAATCTCTACAAGTAGGCTCCCGATTCTTTGTCCATCCATCTGGTCGAAATCCCAGAATTCCGCCGTCGCCACCGTTGGCCATGTCACGAAATTGCCACTTCACTTCTCTCAGCATGCTACTGGCATGACGCTCCATGTTTCGAAAGTGCATAATCACTTCAGCGATATCTCTCATTGATCATCTCCGTCAAGTAGCGCTTGTACGCGCTTATTCAGCCTTTTAATCTTTCTCTCATGATAATAAAGTGCAATTAGAACCCAGGCAAGTGTTCCAGCAAGCATGAATGCGCAACCCGTAACAACTACGTTCCAATCAATCATCGTCTTCAAGCCAGTAGCTGGGATCATTCATTCTCTCAACAGAGCGAACAATGCTTTCTTTGTTTCTCCCTGCGCCGTAACAAACAGGCTCACCAGTCTTGCAAAATTCTTGCATAAGAAAGATACCCCAACGATCAGGCCCGAGCTCTCTCACTTCCCACTTAAAGTCTTTCTTCTTTGACATGTTCTACTTCTCTTCTGCTGGTTTGTCAAAAAGGCCGAGTTGGTCATCGTTCCCCAGTCGATTTTCAAGGAGTTCAATCTGCCCCTGAATATGTTCGATAGTTCGCTTGAACGAATCAACGCACTCTCTAATTAGTTTTGCTTCTTCTTTATTAATCACTTGTTTCCTCTCTCTCTTCAATTGTAATAAGTCCTGCATCTCGCTCAACATTGTAAGCGAATGCTCTATCGCCAGGATAACGAGGATTCAAATCGTTGATCAGAATCCTATCTCCCATACCAATACCCATAATAAGTCTGTGCCATGGTACGTGGTTCTTCTTAAGCTCCTTAATGGTATGTTCTCGCATCCACTCTGGGCGTGCTGTAGTTAAAACAATCATGTGGCCGTCGAGGTCCCATTGCTTCATTTTCTCAACAGACCCAGGGGTTGGGATTGCAGGTGTAGACTTGAAAGTTTCAAACTTTCTATATTCAAAAATTGTTCCATCGATGTCACAAAAGATGGTGTTTTTCATTAGTAAATCACCTTCAACTTAAGATATTCATAAGACTCTTCAGACATCTGCGAGCTCATAGCTTCAAGATCTTTAACATGAGATTCATACTCAGCAGAGTCTTCGGGAGTCTCCTTCAAAATCTTAATAACTTCAGTAAAGTACTTTTGTGCGCTGTCTCGAAGGTCTTCAATTGTCAATTCACTTTTCATTTTTTCCTCTTTGTTGTGTTTACTTAATTACTTCTAGCATTTCGCGAGCAACATAAGCGTGCTCACCTGTTTGTGTGTCAAGAATCCTTGCCATTCCGCCTGTCGGGTTTCCCCATCCCAACTGAACTCGGCATCGAGCTCTTTCAACGACATAGATTCTATCGATAGGCAAAGAAACTCCGATGGATCGGGGAGGAAGTCGTGACTCTCCTCCGTCATCGAATGCAATAGAGAAAGTATCTTCTCCTGCAGCGCGTGCTTCTTCAATAGCTTTGCTCTTGTTCTCCCGCCAAGCCTGCCGTTCTTCAGTTGTCGAAGGCCGACTAGCCATAAAGTCTTTCCCACCGAATGGCCAGTCCAAAATCCTTGTGATCTCAGGATCGTTTGGATTGAGCCTTACAAGATCACCCTTTTTCATCCAATCACCTCAAGACCGTCTTGATACTCTTCTTCCTCATGAAATTTTTCATTCCATCGAACGATAGCATATCTTTCCAAAGGCTCACCGTAAGTGTCTACAAGAGTTTTAAAATCAATTATCACACCGATCCAGCTCTCTTCGCTTACTGAGAAATAGTCTTTCTTCATCTTTACCAAATCACCGACTTTCATTGACCACCTCCAATCCATCTTCAGAATGCACCGTCGTATTTTGGCTCTCCAACCAGAGTACCTCAAATCCAGGAACAAAGTCATCCTTCAATTCTGGATCCAAATATGCTTCTTGGAGAATGAGGCCGAGTCGCCGATACGGAGGAAAGCCCTCACCTCTCAGGTCATGACGTTGCTTCCATGTTACCATGTCACCGGGTTTCATTAATCACCTCAAGAAAGCGAGTTGCTACTTCATGTATCGCGGTTTGGCCATGAGCAGTCCACAGTATGCGTGCCTGCTTACCGTCAAATGGACGGATACTGAGTATCATTCCAAACCCTTGCAGGGTCCCGTACTGATGTTTCACCATGTCACCGACTTTCACTTACGTCTCCCCCGTCGCATTGGTCGACGCAGTCTTGGGTTGCGCGTCTTCACGAAGTAACGATCGTGGTACCATGCTCCACCAAGAGCAACCAAAGTAGCGAACATCACCATCATGAATGCAGAGAACTGAAAAAAGAAACTGACCTCGGGACAGTACATAAGCGTTGTGCCTCCTTTAATACTCTTATTATACCACAGCGCCTGCTGTCTTACATTTACTTTCGTGATTTTAATTCAGCTGATCTGTAGTCTTCGTGAGTGACACCCTCAGAAGACCAGCCGGAACGTCTGTAAATCGGGTGCATTATGTGACCTGCGATGCTAACATGACCCCAGCCCAGAGAATGACCTAGTTCATGTTCAACAACGCGGGGAAGTTTACTAACGTCAGTAGTCTGAAAGTAAACTTCAGCCATGACTAGAACATCAGGCATATCGACTGGTACAGAATATCGCGTTGTTGCCAAGTGCTCTGCATTAATAGCAGCTGAGAGTTCAGACCCTGTAGGCAGCCTGAACGTAATGTTGCCCCACATCGATCGACAGTTTTCAAACTGGCTCAACGCTCTTATATCGCCAAACTCATACCCTAGTCTTTTCCAAAAATCAACTGCTTCAGCTACTCTTTCTTTTGTCACAGGAACTCCGTGGCACAAGATAATGTCAGGTGGAAAATCCCATCTACTAGAAATCGGTGGGTTTATTTGTCGATTCCTACTTCTTCGAGATATCACCTCTTCAGGATTTGCAACTGTCAACTCAGGAAGATCAGATTCTTTAGGTTCAGGAGAACACGTGCACAACATTAGGAAAAGTGCGATGAGATATTTGAATCTAGCTGCTTCCTTTTTTATAACCCCTCCAAATTTTGATCATAGGTCCTTTCCAGTAAGATTGACCTGATTTCTTAAGAGCACACTGAAAGCAACCTCGCTTCTTTGCGTCGCTTATGATTATCGCGACACCGTTTTCTGAAGCTATTACTATTTTCGGATAGAACTTTTTATAGCACTTCTCACACACTAAGACATCAGCTGCACCGTATTCATCAATGATACTAAGATTTTTCAACAGAGCACATTTCCCTGTACGCTTTCATTGTGATCGGCCAAAGATTCGAAGCAATCTCCAGACACGCTTTGGCGACTTTTTGGATTTCCCATTGTGCTCCCATATGCGTTCGTAGCTCAATGAATTTAAGTAAGTTATTAAGATTAACTGTTCCATAGTATTCCGTATACATGTTCTGAGGCAATACACCTCGTGCTTGCTCTCTACATATACCAGAATCTAGCAAAGAATTAAAAAGTTCTAAAGAATGTTCATGGTGTCGCTTTATAAGGGATGAAGCTTTGAGTTTACCCCCATCTTCAAAAGCATAGATGATCGGATCTATTGTATCTTCGATGTTTGATGCTTGCCGATTCGATTTGTGTTGTGTTCGAAACTCCGGCGGTTCGTAAAACCTGATGTCTACTTCTGTATACCTTCGAGAGATTTCATTATAAGACCAAGTTCTGTGTCGATGGTGCTGGCTACGCACAAAGAGAGGTACGCAAAAACGAAAAGTAACAATATTGTGTTCAAGGGTTGACGTGTGCTTGTGCTCCATAAGGTACTTAATAAGTTTCTCATCGCGTGTATCCAATGTCATCTTTTGTTTTCCGAAAGAGACTCGAGCACTATTAACAATAGTGAGGTCAGAACCCATATGTTCTACATATTCAACTGATCCTACATTGTCATTGTACAGATCAAACTTCATTCCTCACCCATGAACTTAAAGTACATGTACCGGGTATTTCCCTCAAAATCCTGATACGCTGTTTTCTCATCATAGTCATTCTCGTCGTGTGTTAGATGATACGGTCCGCGGACTTCCTCATCATTTGCTTCTTTTGCAACGCCTGTCTTCCAATCTCTTGTCACTTCTTTTGTGACTTTTGAGTAGGTGTTATCTGATTCTTTTCTAAATGCGGTGACTGGCTCCTCGTGAGGATCGGGTCCTGCTATGTCTATGCTCTTCCTTGACTTCAATGACACTCTATTCTCCTTTTTAAGCGTTAAAGTATTGTCTTCCTTTTTCGTCGATTTGTAAAGGTCGGCTTAGGTTCTTCATTCTTTCCCCACCTTTTGCAAAATAATACCGTTATAAAAACCGCCTCGGGTTTCTTGCTTTTTCTCAGCAGTGCCAAGAGCAACTTCCCACTCCAGCTTATTCAAGTGACAGAAAGCCTTGATGACTTCAATCATATCAGCAGCTTCTTCGTAGCAAGGGTTTTCTACAAACTCTTGCGTTTCTTCTTCCATCTTAGCTTTTAGCATTACCATGTGTTCATCAGAGCCATGAACTCTACGTGTCAGGCACCACTTACCGTCTTCTTCAATTATTTCGGGGATGTGATCTCTAACTAGTTTCATGCTTTCTCTCTTTGCAGATCTTTTCTTCCAGCTTTCTCAACTTCTCTGGCCGCAATCCTCAGCACCTCACCGTTGTACAGGATCTCTGCAATCTTTTCCCAGGTTTCGTACTTGACCAGCAGACCAACGAGAATAGGTCGTTGCTCAAGAGATACGCCGGCACCACCAAGCCAATGGGGTGCCGGAAATCGTACCATGTCTCCGGACTTCATCCGAGAAAAAGAGTCCCGTCTTTAGTCTTGACACTAACTTCCCATGACCCAATGTACGGTTGCGTCTCAATCAAGCGATTAAGAGGCACGCGGATATCTGCGCTAAGTGTCGTGAACCCGCGCTTATGATCGTACTTCTCAGTTGAGTACTCGATGAGATCAACATCATAGAAGTTATCGCTGATTACCTCAGCAATGTGTTCAGCAAAGCCAAAACTGCCTCGCTCATAATCATCCAAAAGACCATCATCACGAAGTGCATCTAGTACATCAGTACCGTATGCAGTCGAAGCATGAAGGCCTGGGGTCGCGACAAGTTCTGAAAACGTGCTTACGACATCAGTCTCAGAGAGTGCAGTGTCTACTTCAGTCTCATTGTGAACAAAAACGTCAGTCCCTTCTGAATACTTTAGAGTTACAACAGTGTCTTCGGGCAAATTCAAATCTTTAAGCTTATTAATTGTTGAAGTCATTTTTTCTCCTGGTTTGTATCAACTATAGATTCTATTCTAAATTTGGGAGTTTTACAAATGTTTTTAGCTGAGAAATGTGAAATTTTAAAAAGTTTTGATTGCTAAACATCACAATTGCTTGATCTCTTTTAGTACCTACAATTTCAACTATTAGGCCGTCTCGCCTACCTTCCGGTATTCCATCATCATGGACACCGGGTAGCACTTCAACATAGTCGCCGCAATTCACTATTGATATTTTGGGCAATGAGCATTGGGTGTCGCGAAGCCGCCGGGCATATAGTTTAATCTTATTTTCTCTTCTAAGCTTTCACCTAGCTTGGAAAACTCATTCGAGTTGATCTGTCGATCCAAGGCTTCACCACTCTGAGAACACACAGCTGGCAAATTAAATCTGGGTGGGTATACTCCCAAAGTCAAGCTTAGGTGTGGGGATATTGCTCCAATAAAGGTGTAGTCAAATTCGACGTTTCTCAACATTCCTTTTCTGGAATTTGCAGAAACACACTCGGCCAATCCTTCTTCGAGCAATAGCTCCGTGGCCTCGTCGAGATGACCCTCAAGATAAAATCTGGCGACAGCCTCTAGAACTAAGAGTTCTTGATATGTGAAACTTACCTTCATTCTTGCTCGGCGCCTTCACCCGGAACGGCCTCAATCGTAAAGTAGCTATTCAAAGTATCGAGCT